>Ga0180433_10000668_pt1 | contig 58567 bp, 68 predicted proteins | sample SS_ome_8_FD_132980 | JGI IMG/M metagenome (GOLD analysis project Ga0180433, IMG submission 132980) | Hypersaline lake sediment archaeal communities from the Salton Sea, California, USA - SS_1_D_1 metaG | ecosystem: Environmental > Aquatic > Non-marine Saline and Alkaline > Hypersaline >... | reverse complement strand
TGCGGCGCGCCGGCTACCGAAGCTTTTTCTCAGATAAAAATTTGATTGGTTATGTGGTCAATTCATCTACGGCCTGAAGGCCGCAGGTTTCTTGACATTCACGCTGCAGAACTAGGGACTAACCATGTATAACATACTGCTTGGATGGATAATAGCAACCCATATCTCGAAACTAGTCAGCACGCATCTGTTCGATATCATGGTGGGCATGATGGCCTGGCTGGTTATATTCTCATTGTTCTTCTCCATAAGTACAGGAATCGTTCCGAATATAGGGGTTGAGCATATTTACATTCTTGGAGCAGTACTAATGTTCACGATAGCATTCTTCCTGGTGATATATCTTGGGAGATGCAGGGTGTGCACTGGAAAAAATAAGAAGAGGAAAAAGAAATAATCAGTAAATATCACAGATTTTCTGTAATTTGGCAACCGCATCTTCAAGTTTTCCCTGTCTGTTGATTATTACAATTGCAGGAGCACCTGTAAACGCTGAGTAAGCAGTAAGATATGCTTTATTCAATGCATCATGCAGGGCAATATCATCAGCATCCCTTTTTCTTGACGGGTCCGCAGCCCTTCTCTGCTCTACCTCTTTCGGGTCTGCAGTAACAAGAACAAGAATATCCACCTGCAGTCCTTTGAGGAAATCAAACGGAAGGCCGGGATAATATCCGCCGGGAGTGTTTACAGAGCAGTGGGTGTCAAGAATCACTTTTCCTGTTTCCTTTGAAAGTTTTTCAGCAACAAGTTTCTGGACTTCTTTCTGTTTTTCGACAGGAAGTTTTCTCATTTCGTCCCTGTCCTTTATATCGTATTTCTCTTTTTCGATTTCAAACATCAAGTCTCCGTAATTCAGAATCTTGTGCTCTGACTTTACGCCCTTAAGCACAGTGCTTTTTCCTGCGCCCGGCAAACCCATTACGATTATCATGTTTTTCACCTCAGCTCGCAAGTCCTTTTAAGAACGGTACGACTTCGAACATCTGCTGCTGTTCCATCTGTTCATACATCCTGTGAAGGATACCTACGGTAAGAAGAATACCTGTTCCTGTACCCAGAGCTCCTGTAAGGTCTGCAACTCCTGCAAGAAGACCTACGGATATCGAACCAAGAACAGTCAGCGGGAAAATATGTTTGCTGAGGACCATCTCAAGCATTCTGGGGTCTCTCCGGAATCCAGGGATCTGCAGTCCTGAGCCCATAAGCTGGTTTGCAACGCTTTTTGAATCCATATTCGATGTCTCAACCCAGAAAAGACCGAAAACGAGCGACAGCAATGATAGTCCTATTACATACACTATGGCATGGACCCATTCGGGAATATGCCAATATGCAGTATCCCACGTTGTCATGAATTCCCATTGCGCAACCGTTCCTCCTGAAGTATATATCGGAGTAAAGAAATAGAGCAGACCATCGCTTAGCCTTCCTGACTGGTCAACATATCCTATCATAGGAACAATGTCAACACCGCCTATCTCAAGATGTCTGTCTTCAAGAACTCCTGCAAACAGCTGTATGTTAAGTATGAGCGCGCTTGCGAATATGACCGGGATGTTTGAAACATAAAAATATTTCAATGGAAGTTTCGGGACAAGGCCTCTTACCCTTTCAAATGCTATCGGTATTTCCACTTTTACCCCTTCTGCATAGACAACCACGAGGAATACTATTGCAGTGAATATGAAGGGCAGCAGTGCAAGCAGTGCATTTGGCAGTGCTTCTGCACCCCCTTCAGCCATTAAGTCAATAACACCTGCAGAACCGAATACCAGACCCATAAGACCTGAAATCACTGCAAATGAAACACCTGCGGCAATGAAAAGGCTTACTCCGCTTCCAATACCGTACTTTGTCATTATCTCGTCAAGATATATGATTACCACTGAACCCAATGCTATCTGGAAAATAACAAGGATGGTCAGGAGCTCTCCGGGAATCCAGGATATGGTTAGTATTCCTACTTTCAGTGTAACAACGAAAACAATAGCTTCAAGGAATGCAAGCAATATTGCAAGTATTTTCTGGGTTTCCAGGAATTTCTGCTTGTCCTCCTTTTTCTTCATATCAAGATTTATGATTCCCGCGCCGTTGAAAAGCTGCAGGAAAATGCTTGCAAACACAATCGGTCCGATACCTGCTGTAAGAAGACTTCCTATGTTTGAAGCAGTTATTGTCTGAAGGAAATCAAGACCTCCTGCCTGGTGCTTTACACCGAAACAGATTGTGTTGTACATGAAAAAGAACAGTATAAGCGCAATACCTGTCCACATCAGCCTTTCCTTTGCACTTGGAGGAACTGTAGGTGCTTTTATTTCCGGAAGAAATCCGGCTATTGCGTGGGTTATTTCGAAGAATCCCATCAGGACACCAGTTATTTGGCTTCGGATTTGGTCATTTCACCGCCCGCAGCCTTCACTTTTTCTTCTGTTCTCTTGCTCCATTCCGAAGCTGTTATGCTAAGCGGAACTGTTACTGTTCCGGTTGCAAGTACTTTTCCGTTGAATTGAAATATAAATTTATCCCCTTTCTTTTCAAGCTTTCCTTTCATCGCTTTCTGGTTAATATCATAAAGATGGACGACCGGTTTTTTCTTTGCTTTTGCAGGATTCACGAATCCCCTGGAGCCTTTTCCGAAATAATCCTTGTCTATCTTGGCAATCAGCGAGCCTCTGTGCTTGCACAATCCTGCATTGCCTCTTCCGCCTCTGTCTCCCGCACCTCTTCCGTTTTTGACGTTACCTCTTCCGTGAGACCTGGCACCAAGATATTTTTTGTTTCTTCTTCCTTTTCTTTTGACCATAATAGTTCACCTTGTTTACATCATCTTTCTCAGAAGCAGGTTCATATCATCCCGCTTCCCCAAATCCCCGGAAGGATAGGGTTTTTTGATGTTTTTGTATCCTCTTCTCGGAGGATGAAGCATGAAAACAGGGTCTATGACATCAGAAAGCTTTGATTCGCCTTTCGATATGCTTCCTGCAGCCTGTTTTATCTTGTCCTTATCCATAAGCTCATTAAGTTTCTTTGAACCTTTCATACCCCTTTTGTAGATAAGCTTGAAAAGGGTTTCCTCATCGATTTCCCCGAAAGCGATATAGTCCCTTGTGACATTAAGCATTCCCATGTTTGGTTTTGAGTCTTCAATAACAACGCAGTGATTGGGCTTGTTCAATCTGAGCATTTCAAGTGTTTTCTTTATTTTTGGTTTCATTTTTCTTATTCCGCGAACACGGACAACTGCTATTTTCATATTCTCACTCCGGTGCAGGCTTAAGCGTATTAAGTGCGTCAAGCGCCTTCAATGTAGCCATAGCCATGTTATAGGTGTTTGAACCTCCTGTCATTGAACTCCAGATGTCTTTTACCCCAGCCATTCCAAGAACCTTCTTTACTATATCATTTGAAGCAAGACCGACTCCTCTTGGAGCTGGTTTTAGCGTTATGATTGTGCTGCCTTCCTTTCCATTTATTCTCCTGTTTACCGAATGCGGATTGTTGCATCTGCACTCCCAGCTTCCGCATCCCATGCTGACAGATATCATTCCTTTCTTTGCATTCTTGGTTGCATAGTCCATTGCGGGTTTGAGCTCCTCGCTTTTTCCGACTCCCACGCCTACATGTCCTTTCCTGTCCCCGATAACTACAACGACTCTGAATTTAGTTCTTTTTCCGGAGTCCGTAACCCTCTGCGTTGTCCTTACCTCAAGAGTCTCTGATTCAAGGTCAGGAATAAGGATGTCGACTATTTCAGGCTCAAGCACCGGCCTTCCCATGTTAATCAGGTCTTCAAAGGATGTTACCTCCCCTGATTTGACCTGCTGGCCGAGTCTTGTTTTGGGCTGCCAACTCTCCCTGTCTATGGGCTTTAATTTTTCAATAGAGCTTTTTTGTCCTCTTCTTCTCATAAATATCACCCTGCAAGTATCTTCTTTTTGGTTTCCTCAAAAATCTTCTTGATTTCCTCCGGCGGATTCGAAATCTTGTCCGAAGGAATCTTCTCTTTGCTGTAATCGGTTTTCAATCCGGCATCAACAGCGCCCTGCAGTGCTGCAAAAATAACAGAGCCTTTGGATGGTGTGCGCATTCCAATGTCAAGTACGAATTCCTTTACGCCTTTCTTTGAAGCCTCTTTTCCCGCATAAAGACCTGCAAGATAAGCGCTCCAGATATTTCTCTTTGAAGGGAAATTGAATGCCTTTGCAAGATTATTGCCGGTCACAGTGTATATTGTTTTGTCTCCTCTCGGATTGAATTCTACAAACTGTACGGTAACATATTTGTTGCTTCTCCTTACAACCATTCTCGGCTTTTCACTCTTTACGAATGCAAGCCTTTTTTCATAATTGGTCTTTTGCTCCCTTCTTCTTCTGAAAGCGGTTTCGTAAGTAGGACCTCTTGCTCGTGTCATTTCGTTTCACCTTTTTTTTCTTCGGGCTTTTTCGCCTCTTCTTTCTTCTCTTCCTTCTTCTCCTTCTTAGGCTTCTTCTTCGGAACATACTCCTCTTTCGGAAGCTCAAGGTCTTTTGCAATGAAATCGTTTTCCTTAAGATAATTCATCATTGCATGTTTATTCCTGAATATTCCGCTCTTGATTTTCAGGTAGATGTACCTTTTGTCATCCTTTTCAAGCGCTTCGAGTGCAATAAGTTTTCTTAGAAGTTTTCTCTGGGACCTTACTTTCTGCATCCATTCTTTCTTCTGCTGTCCTGCAGTCTTTCCTTTTCTGCTTCCCCTGCCCCTTCTTTTCTTCTTTTCGATTTTTTTTCTTCCTTTTTTAGGAGCTGCCTTCACTACTCCTTTGTCTATCAGCGTCTTGACGTCTGCTCTTGTCATTGCGTTCAGGACTTCGCTCATGGAATCCGAATTTATTTTTATCCTGTTTTCACCGACATTAAGAATTTCGGCTGCCAATCTTCTTACTGTATGAACTGCCATGATTATCACCCTTTCTTTTCCTCCTTGAAATTCAGGACTCTAAGCCCTTTTTCCTTTGCCTGCGCGTTTATAGTCAGTCTTTTCTTCTTTCCCACCGAACCGGCTATTTTGACTACGACATTTTTCTTTTCATTCAGCCCTTCAAGGTCTTTCAGGTTCCTTACGAGAACTTCCAGCGTTCCGTCTTTTCTCAGTCCTCTTACTGTTTTCGTATTCCTGTAGCCTATATTCGGGAGCGCACCTGCAAATTCGAACCTTCGCCTTTTCTTGTTGGCTGTTCCCCTGGGCTTTCTCCACCTGGGCTTGACCTTCTTTTTGTGGCCAAGATTAAGCGGATTGAAAGAAGGTTTTTTCTTTTTCTTTACTCTTTTTTTATCCTTTTTCTTACCAGCCATGAAAATCACCTTTATTCAGTATTGTAAATACCATCCTGAAATATCCTGCAGTCCTTTTTCCTTATCTTTACGGCTGCTTTCAGATTTGCAACCGTCTGTCCGACTGCTTCCTTGTCAGGTCCTGATATAGTCACGTTCTGTCCTTTTACTTCAACCTTGGTTTCGCCGAGTATTCTTGATTTCCTTGGATGTTTCTCGCCAAGGAAATTCTTTATCAGTATCTTGCTTCCTTTGATTTCAAGTGTTACCGGGAAGTGTGCGTAAGAAATCTTAAGAGGTATGTTGAATCCCTCTGAAACGCCCTTGAACATGCTAGAAATTATTGAATTCACTGTTCCGACATATGCCTTTTCCTTGTCGCTTCCCTTGACCAGTATTTCGTTGTTCTCTTTCTCTATGGAAACAACTGCAGAAAACTTCTTTGTGACTGCTCCTTTCGGACCTTTTGCAGTAACGCTTGTTCCGCTTATTTCAACAGTCACTCCTTCCGGAATTGCTATCATCATAAACACCTAGTAAACATAGGCAAGAAGCCTTCCGCCTATTTTCTTATCGTCAGCGTCCACGTTCGTCATTATTCCCTGTGATGTCGAAACTATCAGAAGTCCTACACCAACACCGGGAATGTACTGTTCCTCTTTCCTAGCCCAGTCGTTTCTTTTGACAGGGAATCTTGGTTTAATGACACCGCAGTCATTAATCCTTCCATCGAGCTCAATTTCGAAATAACTGCTGCTGCCTTCAACAACCTTTTTGAATTCCTTTATATATTTGTGCTCTTTCAGAAGCTTGAGAACCTCTTCCGTCAGCTTCGAGCACCTGACAGTACAGCTATTCTGTCCAACAATCTCGTGCGTTTTCATTGTATTTAGCGCGTCTGCAAGATGATCAACCATTCAACCACCGTATTTCCTAAATCCTATAGATTCAGCCATCTCTCTGAAACATCTTCTGCATATGTACAGCCTGTATTTCCTGATTAATCCACGGGCAGTACCGCAGTTTCTGCAAAGTCTTTTTCCCTTTCCCTTATATCTTTCCGAATTATCTCTCTTTTTCTTCTTGTCTTTCTTCATAAAAATCACTCTATTTTGACCCCGAATTTTGATTTGACGAATTCAACCGCTTCCTCTTTTGAAATCCTGTGTTTTTTTCCTATCTTTGCTTTCCTTCTCCTTCTCTGTGTAACTCTCCTCCCGGGTCTTTTGAGAGTCACGCAAACGTCAAAACCATACATACCGATTCCTGGGTCGTATTTTGCACCAGGAAAATCAATGTATTCCGCAACACCGAATGAAAGGTTTCCTTCATTGTCAAAGTTTCTTTCCTTTATCACTTTTCTTTTTGCAGCCAGTGCTTTCTCAAGGAAAGTTTCCGCCTCTTTTCCCCTCAAAGTAACCATCACTCCTATCGGAAGGTCTTTTCTCAATTTGAATGCAGGCTCTCTTCTCCTTGCCTTTGTAATTACTGCGGTCTTTCCCTCGCACAGCCTTTCAAGAAGGCCTTTTGCATTGTCAAGTACTTCTCCGGGATCTCCTGTTCCGATGTTCACGGATACTTTTTCAATAATGATTTTTCTCATTGGATTATCGTCAGTCATTTCTTCACCTCAAAATCCTTCCCGATAACCAGGAGGTAATCAAGAACGGTTTCAAAGCTTCCTGTATCATCTTCAACAAGAACCTCCGGCCTCTTTCCTCCTTTTCTCTTAAGTATTTCCCTGAGCTTGACAACCTTTCCGGAGTGCTTTCCCTCCTCGACAAGGCATCTTGCCCCTGATTCCAGCTTAAGATGTGAAATCATTTCAACCTTCGGAAGTTTTACCTGGACACTGTCACCAACTTTCAGATGATTGTCTCCTATCATGTTTCTTCCGTCGTGGAATGTTACGATTATTTTTCCTCCTTTTGCAGTATGCTTCCTTATGATTTTGAGTATCTTGCTCCCGACTTCCTTCTTGTCGATTTCTTTTGGTATCAGTCTTCCTTTCCAGTCAAGAAAAATCATGTAGTGCTTCCCTTCGAGTGAGATGACATCCATAAGTCCGACAGGGAATTTTTCCTCGACTCTTACTACCCCGTCAATAAGAACCTTTCTTGAATGAAGTATTCTTCTTGCCTCTCTCAATGTGGTAGCCACTTTGAGTATGTCCCTGAGCAGAACCCCAAGTGGAATGCAGTTCTTTGTTCCGTGAGGGCCCGGCCTCGGTTTTAGAATCCAGACGTTTTCCTTTTTGTTTGTTATCGGGACCGCTTTGGGTACTGCAATCCTTTTCATATGTTTTGTGCTTCCTCTCTTACCCATTAAAATCACCTTTTTTAATCGGAGCTGCAGACGGTTTGGGCGCGTCTTCAGGCTTTGGAGCCTTTACGGCTTCAGGTTTCTTCTCCTCTTTCTTCTCTTCCTTCTTTTCCTCTTTCTTTTTCTCACTTTTTGGCTTCCTGAATGCGTCCTCGCCGAACAATTTCTTTCTTTCCTTTGTTGATTCCAATCCTATAAGAAGGAGGTTTGAGGGCTGAAGAGGTATTAGCACCTCTTTTGCCTTTGCATTCTTCACCGTTAATCCTTCAACATAAACTTTTCTTTTAGAGTTGTCGACCCTGCTCACTTTTCCCTCTTTTCCTTTTCCAGGACCTCTCATAATCCTTACGGTATCATCCCTTCTCAGAAGTATTGAACGTTTTTTCTTCTTGAGTTTTGTTCTAAGGTCCTTGGAAAGATGAACATGAAGGTCGTTCCTTTTCTTGTGCATTTTTGCCTTATAATGTTTTTTTCTTTCAGTATCCGGTTTCATATTAAACAACCCCTGACGATATTGCCGCAACCTTCGGGAATCTTTCCGCGATTTCCTTTGCAACAACACCCTTGATTTCTGTTCCCACCGGAAGGAAATCATCAGTTACGATGACTGCTGCATTATCCTCGAATGCAACCCTCATTCCGTTTGGCCTCCTGTATTCTTTTTTCTGCCTCACGATAAGCGCTTTTACTACTTTTTTCACCATGTCCGGCTTTCCTTTTTTAACAGAAGCCACTATCACGTTTCCTACTCCGAGCTTTGGAAGCCTCCCTCTTTTTCCTTTGAAGCCGATTGCACTTATAACACCGATTATTTTTGCACCGCTGTTATCGCTGCAGGGAAGCAGTGTCCCGAGAGTAAGCGTTTTCACAACATTTCCTGTTAAACCTTTCATAAGAATCACCTTATTCTGAAGCAGCCTCTATTACTCCAAGGACGGTCCATGCCTTGGTTTTACTGAGTTTCCTGGTCTCACCGATTTCAACCATGTCGCCTACGCGGGCATCTATGCAGGGCGGATTGTGCGCGGAGATTCTTGACTTCTCCTTTGCCCACCTCTGGTATTTGGTAAGTTTTTTTGTGATTGCCCTTTCAACGACTGCAGTATTCTTTCCTTTTGTGCTTACTATTCTGCCGGTAACTCGGTCTCCTCTGACCTTGACACTTCCGTGTTTCCAGCATTTTTTATCTCCACAGTCTTTATCTTCTGCCATTTTGTCTACCTCTATTGAAGTATTTTCTTCGGCTCCCTCGTTGAATCGGAGTGTGAGCGAGCCTATCACTTCCCGGAGAATCCCGTTAATGAGACGGGGTGTTCGCCCGGTGCATCTGAGCATATATAATATAGATTATAATATGCAGGAGTGAATTAAGAGAGAAATATTTAAAAAGGATGGTTCAGCATCAAAATTCATGGCAGCCAAGAAAAAACCAGAGAAAAAACATGTGAAGACCCGCAGGGAGATGGCCCAGGAGTTAATGAAAAAACATGAGAAAAAGAGCGATATACTCTACTCATATGAATTATTTTTCCTTGGCATCGTCTTCGCAGTAATAGGCGCACTATGGGCTGAAGCCATATATGATTATTTTATACTGAGGGATGAAACCAGCATATCTACGGAATTTCTCATAATAATAAGCATCATAATGTTCATTTCAATGATTCTTGTAATCTATAAATTCAATGCTCTTAGAAAGGATGCACAGAAACTTGAAAGGGATGCAAAAAAGATTATGGAGATGGAACCGAAGAGATAGCCTGTTTCCGCAAGCCTTATAAATAACAAAAAAGAGGAAATTCCAAGGTGATATTACATATGGCTGGAAAAAACATTGCAGCATTGAAAAAAACATGGGGATGGTTCCTCGCACTGGGAATTCTGCTTGTTCTGTTCGGATTCATGGTAATAATGTTCCCGGTAGCAGGCACATTCACCATAGAAATCCTATTCGGAGTAGTATTGTTAATCGCGGGTTTGGCCCAGTTGGGTCTTGCATTCCACGCACGGGGATGGGGCGGATTCCTGCTCACATTAATCAGCGGACTTCTGTATACTTTGCTGGGTTTGCTGTTCCTGCTTTATCCATTGAGTGGAGCAATTACGCTCACACTGCTTCTGGGAGCTTTCCTCCTGCTTACGGGTCTGATAAAGCTCGGCCTGGCAGCAAAGCTCAAACCCAATTACAACTGGAACTGGGTGATGTTTGACGGTCTTATAACTATACTGTTGGGTATTCTTATCCTGGCAGCATGGCCATCAGATTCACTATGGGTAGTAGGTTTACTCTTCGGAATAAACCTGGTATTCAGCGGTTTATCCAGTATTGTGATTTCTCTGGCAGTTAAAGAGTCCTGAGGAATTTTTTCTTTTTTTATTTTTTCTTTATAACGTAGATATCTGCTTCAAGCATAGTGTCATTGTCATAGAAATGATGGGTGAAATAAACATTGCCTTCATTGTCAAACGTTGCTTCTCCTGCAAGCGCTGAAACGATAAGCTCGGCCTCAGTCCAGGTTCCATTCACTTTTTTGGACCTCCATATGCCGTAGTCCCTTGTAATCCATAATTCGTCTTCAGCAGGATTCAATGCGGGCCATCCGTCGTTCCTTTCGGTGTTCACTGCTTCTATATTCACCGGTTCTCCCCATTCGCCGTTGACTTTCCTGCTCATCCAGACATCCAGTTCTCCTTTCCCCCCTTCTTTGTATGAATGGAAATACAATTCAGTTCCATCGGCGGATATATGAAGTTCTCCGGTTCCGTATTCCTCGGTCTTTAATTCTTCATCAGCATTCTGCCAGTTCTGCCATTTTCCGTCTTTGTACTCCGCGGTGAACCAGTGCACTCCGGTATACCCTCCGCGGGCAGAGCAGAACCACATCTTGTTTCCCTGTACGAACGCGCATCCGTCAAGAGAAATATCATCGTTAAGAACGATCCTTTCCGGATCGCTCCATTCCCCATCTACTTTGTGCGAAACGTATATTGCGGTTGAACCGTCGAGAAGTTGTTTTTCCACAGGCACGCTCACATCAGGGGTGAAAAAGACATAAAATGTATTTCCGTCAGGCATCATGAAAGGCGAATCCTCACCTCCAGCAGTGTTGATAGGTCCGGACATCGGCACCGGCTCCTCAAATTCATTCGAATGAAGTTCAGGTGGTATTTTGTCTGTTTCAGGAGTTATTTTCACTGCATCTTCTGGAAGTGCTTCATATCTGGAAACTATCTTGAGCACGCATTCTCCGTCTGTGCATTCGAAACCACCTGTGCAGTCAGTATCTGTCTCGCATTCTGGTTCAGGTTCGGGCTCTTCGGGAGGCGTTATCGGTGGTTGCGGCATCGGTGTTTCTTCCTGAACACATCCTGCGAAAACAAATGCTGCAAACAAAAAAATAATCAGTTTGTTCATCCATTCACCTTCCATACATGGACAATGCTTCTGTCATCCTCATCTGCAAGCCTTTCAACAATGTAAAGATAGCCGTTTGCACGGTCAAAAGCTGCAGCGCCGACTAAATATCTCTTTCCCCTTTCATAATCAAATCCCGGGTCATGAAGATAGTTATCAATATTCATTACCGCATAAGGCTGGGGTTCATAGCTTTCCATCTGTCCTTTTGCCACAGCACCTAGTTGAGCAGGGTCGTAGAATATTATCTGTGCTTCGATATCCTCTGACCACCAGCCCCTGTCATCATAAGGCCATTCAGGAGTTTCAGGATAAACCTCATCAGGCTCTCCGCTTATCGGATATACAACCCCGTTTGAAAATCCATACCATGCATCTCCGGTTGCCTTTGTTCCTACAAATATTACGCCGGATTTGTCTCCTGCAGTCAGCCATGCTCCTCCTGACCATTCATCCGGCTCTTTGAAATTATTCATGTTCATGCTTTCATCGCTTCTTATTTCGATTGCACCCGAATCCGGTATTCCGTAAAGAAGCAGGGGAGTTGCATCAAGAGTTGTGCCTTCTGCAGGCGGATTTCCTTCATTCCATGGACCATAGGCAAACAATGCCGGTCCTCTTCCTGACCACAAACCATCCCTGAATCTTCCTGTTGCAAGCAATTGACCAGAAGAGGAGGTATAAGTACTTACCCAGCTAGATGGAATTTCAAAAATATAATCATCAGTAGCATAATTCGTATAACCGTCAATATGCCATCTTCCTGCGGTCTGCGGATTTGATAAATCAAGCTCAGACCATCCATGGCTTGGAGTATTTTCGAATTCGAAATGCTGACCCCATGAGAAATACAGTTTTCCTGTTTCCTGAGAACCCTGTGCAGGCAGATATTCAAGTCCTGCTCTCGGAATTTCAAGATATCCGTACATTCCATTTGTAATATCAGCAAAAGGCTGGAGCGTTGTTGCAGTATTCAAATCATTGATATTCTTTGAATTAACAGGAACGGGAATAGATATTTCAGAAACCAATTGATGGTGGTCGTGTCCTACTGCATAAAGAGAACCAGGATAATTGTCAGTTCCGCCCGGGTCTCCATCAGGATAATAAGTCATTGCATATCCGCTGTATCCCCAGTTTGAATCCCCTGAAGGTCCAGGAAGCCTGAAAGCACCAAGATAAGTCAAATCGCTTGGCTGAATAAGTTCTGTAGAAGGAGTAACTGTTACTACTGGTTCTTCAGGTTCTTCTGCGATTGGAGTTTCTTCTTCGGATATTGTTTCTTCTTCAGGAAGTTCCTCTTCGTATGGAACGTGCATGCATTCATTGTGGATGCAGACGTAATCCTCGGCACATTCGTCATCTGAAACGCATTCGATTGTTTCATCTTCAGAAACCTCTTCTCCGCCAATACATCCAAACAAAACAAATCCCAATAATAATCCAAATAAAATAATTCTCATTTCATTCTCCTCCTTCTATCCAAGCATTCCATGAAGGTTTTGCTGTTCCATCAGGGCGTCGCAAGCCCATGGTATTAAACGGCTGAATTGTTCCCTGGCCGTACATAAAACTCCAGACAGTCACTTCAACATTCAGATCTTTTGTAAGTTCAAAAAATCTTTCAACATATTCTGCCTGCTCTTCTTCGCTGCTTTCCCAGCCGGGTGGATAGGCTTCAGTATGCCATCCATTCTCAGTAAATGCAATCGGCTTTGATACATGCTCATTTATTTCAGTATAATGGTCTTCGGGAATATCCGCAGGGTTCTTATAAACAAGACAAGGATAGGTGGAAAATGCTACAAGGTCTGTTTTGAAATCATCAATAAGCTCCCAATGAGAATTGCTCGAATTGCAGGACTTTTCAATCCAAAGCTCGCATCCTTTCATTTTCTCAAGCTGGAATACTGTAAAGACTTTTGTGTATGGAGAAACATTCTTTATCTCGTCATACATTTCATTATAGAAAACAACGAATTCTTCATAATCTTCAGGGGATTTTTCATACATTATATCTGTTTCAATTCCCATTACAAAATATTCCGGGTCATATTTTTCAACAAAAGCAATTGTACTTTCTTTGTAGATTTGCTTGTTTTCTTCGGTTAATGGTCTGATAAGCTCCCCCTCTCCCTGCGTATAATAAGTTACTTCAACCAGGGGAATGTAATCATAAGTTGAAGAAAGTTCTGTTACCACTATTGGAGCGCCTTCATTTTCAATGTCCATCCAGTCGCCTGCCCACATTACCATATTTCCCGCTTCCATGGCTTCTTCAAAGAACTGAACGAAATATTCGTCACCTCTTGTGGATAAACTGACTCCTTTCAATGGATAACTTAACATTTGCTCTGATTCATTTTCCGGAGGCGGTTCAACCGGCGGCTGCTCTGGTGGAGGTTCGATTGGTGGTTGTTCGGGCGGAGCTTCTGGTTGTGCACATCCGAATAAAACAATCAATAACAATCCAAAGACGAATAGTTTATTCAAGATTTCACCTTTCTACCCAGCTGCAACTGTATGCACCTAGCGGGAATACGTTGTACGGATATCCTTCAAGGGCTGTGAATTCGCCGTCCTTGTATAAGTAAAGGCTTTGTACGATATCTATGGGCTCTGTGCTTCCTGCAATCTGTCTTAAAATCAGGATTCCGCCTTCTTTCCATTCAGGAAGCATATTCGCATAATTGGAATCAAGAACGGTTATTTCTTTTGTTTCAACATCAACAACAACAAGTTCATAAATCCCGAAAGGCGCATTTTCCTGTCCTGTCCTTAATCTTGAAAACACTATTTCATTATTATCAGGGCTCAAATCCGGGTCCGCGTCTGTTCCGATGGGATAGAGCCCCCAATGGTTTTCTTCTTCAGACGTGGGTCCTCCGTCCGTTATTTTTTCAAGATTGGTTCCGTCAGCATCCATCAGCCAAACCTGTGAAGGAATGGTAAATGGAAAATCCTGCTGCGGAAGCCTGTTGAATACTATTTTCTTTCCATCCTCGGACCATGAACAGTCGAATTCCATATATTCACTGTCATTTGTAATCTGAACAAGATTTTTTTCTTCATCTATAGTGAAAAGATGGTTGTTCATTCCCAGTCCTGTTCCCGAAGAAAAGACTGTTTTTCCTGTTGCGGAAGAATAATCAGGATTGTTTACTGATATCAAATCATGTTCGCAGGTAAGGCAGTCCATTTCTTTTGTTTCCAAGTCCAGAAGATAAATATCCGGTTCATCCTGAAAATCAATTCTGCCATTATCGTCAGTATCACTGCACATCGCAATAGTCATTATTTTCTTGGAATCCATGACCTGTCCGCTGGAAAAGAAGCAGTCTGTATTTGTTATCTGAGTAACATGTTCTGTTTCAATGTCCATCACATATAACTGCAAAGGAGAAGCATGCTGGCCGTCCGGAGCATAAATCAATGCATTGCAGTCAGGGTCGTTGATGAAATTGTCTTTGAGTTCGTAGTTCTCATCCAGGCAGTCCGGATCGTTAAGAACATATCTCAGTGAAACGAACATTACGTCAGCATTTGAAGGAACTTCATCTACAAGAATTCCTTTCGGCAGTTCTTCCGGAGGCTCCTTAGGTTCAACAGGAGGCTGTTCAGGAGGCGGCTGTATGGGCGGCTGTTCCGGAGGTGCTTCCTGCTGTGCACATCCGGCTAACAAAATAAATAACAGTCCGAAAAGAAAAATCGTGTTTTTCATGTTATCAACTGCATTCGACCGAATCGATAATTCTGTCTACCGTCTCCCGGTTGTTATTATACTGGTCTCTTCCGCATCCGACAAGTGCAACATAGATGGTGTCGCTACTGCACCCCTTTATTCTTATAGAGCCTTTGTAGGATACGCTTTCATCGCTTGCCCTCACAACAAAGTCAGCTACAGAAGTGCCGATATATTCGCTTTCTATGGTTATTCCGTCCACGCCTTCCCAGAGTCCTTTTATGTAATTCACGAAATTGCTGAATGAAGGCTGATTCTCGAACTTGCTTACAGTGACCTGGCATCCCTGGGTTGCTACCTTGAACACTTCGTCCCCTTCAGTCTGCTGTACAGTACCTTCAGGATAACTCATGCTGAACTTCTCGTCTGTAAATACTTTCCATTCGGGTTGTGCGCATCCGAAAAGGAAAAACAAACCTAACAGAACAACAATTAATTTTTTCATAATGTTAACCTCCTATTCTCATTTTATTCGCTAATAATAAATATCCTTCCATCACCGTGTTCGACAGTAAATGTTGTTGAAGTTATTCCGGTTGTAACATCTGTATGCTCATTCTCAAAAACAACCTCGACATCTGAATTAGGCGAGCTAACAACAACTCCTTTTTCAAATTCCCTCCAGTAAGCACCGTCTTTATAGTAATAATCTCCCAGAGGATTTCCCATGTCAGCATCATATTCAGGATACCACCATGCCTGTCCATGGTCCCTTGGCCCGAAATCATATGCAAAGTATGTATTATTGTTCAGCATGCTCAAAGTCAGTCCAAGCCTCATTCTTTTCATATCCTGCACACCGGTGTCATCAGTATCAACCGCATATATTACAATATAGTGGCCGGTGTCTGCAGCCTGAAGACCGGTAGAATAATCAGCTCCCCATGAACCAAGGAAATTCTCCAAAACATAGCCGTCCATGTGCCCTGCGTACAGGTCTATATCCTGAAATTGCAGTCCTGCATTGAAAATAACCAGCTTGTCTTCAGTATTCAGGCCTTCGACATCCCTCATAATTCCCCTTGTTGATTCTGACCAGTCATGGCCCTCGATTGCTTCAGGGCACCACCACTGTTCATTGGTAACCATGTCAACAATAATTCCGTCATGCTGGGGCTGGTCAAGAACATTTTTGTAAAAAGAGGTTATCAGCTCCTTCCATTCAGGACTTCTCGGGTCCATAGAATAGATTTCCTCATGGTTCCATTCTTCGGATTCCCAGCCGAAAGCGCATTTACTGCCGTTTTCTTTCAGATACATCTCATCCGTCAGTTCAAGCGGTTCTTCCCTTCCATGGCTTGCAACTGTTTCAAGAAAAGTTTTCCAGCCCTCATCGTCCAATATCCAGTTGAGTGTTAAACCTGCAAGCAGTTTTACGTCAGGATTTTGCGCCCTTATCTGCGATGCCTCTTCAGGAGTAAACCAGGCGGTCATAACCAAATCATAGGGCTTTCCGCTGGCTATTACTTCGTCTTTCTTTGCAAGCCAGACTGCTATTTTCGGATAATCATCAACCGGTTCTGCAACTTCCGGAGGTTTTATGGGCGGCTGCTCCGGGGGTGCTTCTTCACCTATGCATCCGCTCAGCAATATAATACCGAGAATAAGAATTATTTTCTTCATATTTTGTTGTTCGGAAAGTAGTTTATTTAAATGAGATAGAAACACAAATTATCCACAACTACTACATTTAAAAGCATTTACAAGGTATAATGTATGTTATGAGAGCAAGAGCGCAAGATAGGATGAGTATTGTCAAAGGGCAGTTGAAAGACCTGGGAGAATACAAAGGAGCGGAAAAAGTAGTAGGGAAATACAAACATCTTATCGAGAGATTTCCTGATGCATTGAGAAAAGGGCTGGCTATTGACAAAAGTCCTGGTGTAGTGCAGGTATTTGAACAGATAATAAACAGCGGTATAGTTGACAATCCTTCAAAATTCGAATTTGACCCGAAAGTGGCTGACGAGGCTGCGCGGGCTCTGGAGATACTCGGGAAATTAATAGAAGAGCACCCCAGTGATTGTGTGGGGGAAGCTTATCTGAGGACTATTGAAGCGCTTGGATATTTTTCATTGCCTACCACAGTCAGAAAAGAAAGTGTTATCTCTGTTGTTGACAATTCAATTGAACTCATGGAAAAATGGGAACTTGGGAACATGGAAAATGTTCTGGCCAAACTCAGGATGCTCGAATGGTCGGTAAACTGCGCTTCGAGATTTGTTTCCAATTCGAATGGAATAATTGATATTGATGGAAATGATGTGCAGAGACTGCATCCCACTTATGTTGAGACAATCGCGAATTATCTGGAAAGAGGTTTACTTGCTTTGGGAGACGAAGGCAAGGTTGAAAATTCCAAAATAATAAGAGAGATGTTCGACAAACTGGACGGCAGAGTCAAAGAACTGATAAAAATACGGGATGATGTAGACAGCAGCTATATAAGAGGATTAAACAGCCGGGTTTCAGAATTTATTGCTGAAGATGACAGCAGAATCCTGGAAGTTAATGTATGCTTGATAAAAAAAGAAATGTATGAACTGGAAGAACTAATGAATTCTGTGGAAATCGAAGTAGATTAAAAAAATAAAAAAAATTATTGGTATCCCGACGGACATGGCGGGCATACCGGGTTTTGTCCCGGACAGTCGCTGCACGGGAACAACTCTCTCTTTTTACAACAGCAGCTGTCCCATCCTGCTATGTTATCAATCCTTTCAAATCCGTATTTTATACAGGTCGTATGGCATGGAGTAGGATCTTCCTCAGCTGCTTCGCCGCATGCTTCAACAGTTGCATATCCGTGTCCGAGTATTATCGGAAGATTCATCTGTCCGCAGATATATTCACAGTCAAGCGATGGCGGGTCTACACACCTGCAGTTTCCTCCGCATGCCTGCTCTTCACTGCAGTCACTATGGTCTTCACATTCCTCGCCTGCATCTATTACTCCGTTTCCGCAGTACGCAGGAATTTCGTAACAAAGACATTCTATGCAGATTTCATTTTCATAGCAGTCATCATCCCACTCACATTCTTCCCAGGGTTCATCGATTACATCATCACCGCAGATGCCATAATCTTCAGGCTCCTCTTCATAGCAGTCTTCATCGGTCCAGCATTCATCCGCTCCTTCGCCTTCCACTTCAATACATGCTTCGTTATGACATTCACTGTGGGTTGGTTCTTCACACTGAGAATCGCTCCAGCACAGGTCTTCGCCATAGCCCTGGACTTCAACACATTTTTCATCAACACATTCTGCGTGAGTTGCTTCGTCTCTTGGAATACACTGGCAGCTCTGACAGACTTCACCTGTATTCTCGCATCTTTCTGTAATAGTATTTCCATGGTCACATTCTTCGGGCGGGTCTATTTTCCCGTCACCGCACCAGATTTCAAGAGGTTCGCACTTGCATATCCTGCATTCGTATCCAGGAGGACAGATATCAAAGAGAATATTTCCTCCATCACATTCCTCGTCAGGCAGTGAAATCTTTCCGTCACCGCAGACTTCAGTAGTTTCAAGGTCTTTACATTCACAATCTATAGTACAGTAAGTTCCTTCAGGACACTTGTTTGTATTTGGGCTGCCCCAGTCGCATCCTTCAGGAGGTGTTATTGTTCCGTCACCGCAGACTGCATCATCATATCTGCAGTCCTCATCTGTCTGGCATGAGTCTTCTCCTTCACCAAGAACAAAGTCGCATGTTTCTTCATCTGAACATTCATAATGTCCAACCGGCGGGGGAATCCAGTCTCTGCAATCCTCATCAGTCTGGCATGAGTCTTCTCCTTCGCCCATAACAAATTCACAAAGCGATTCTGCTGTACATTCATAATGCCCGGGTGGTGGCGGAGGCGTTTCACCGCAGTAATCTCCTACCTTCGGACATAATGGAGAATCGATTCCTTCTCCGGCAATAACTTTACAGATATAATCTGATTCATCACAGACTACATGGCAGCATCTGCATCTTTCGGTTGATGAAGTCCAGGTACCTGTCTGCACTCTGCCCTTTGCAGCTGCATCAGCACTTGTTTTCTGTTTTGCATAATCAAATGCCTCTTTATCGCTTTTACCCTGTCCTTTTGCTTCTATAAACCAGTTCGTAAAATAGCTTCCGAAACCAGGAGTTGAACGGCCCCATGCAGGCCTATCACCTACAGGAGTAATTATCGTTCTTCCTTTTCCTGCAAGAGCATTTGCTGCAGTTCCGCTGTAACACGAGAAATACATAACAGTTACATAACAGGAATCTATATTATCAAGGTAAGTGGCAATCGCAGTTGACCATGCCTTTCCTCCATTAGGACTTCCATGTGTCACCGGCGCGCCTCCAGGTGTTGGGGATGGGGTAGTAAATTGAGGATTAAGCTCCACCATATGATGTTTGGCAGTATTTCCGGTATATTCCCAGTTGGCAACACCGCCTGGGAGAGACGCAGCCGAGCTCGTCCACGTTGTTTCACCAGTGGCTTTGTTTTTATACTGCCACTGTTGGGCAGATGCTCCATGACTTGAAATATAAATGAAAACCTCGTCACAGCAGTCTGCATTAGTTCCTATATTGGCCAAAGCAGCCGCAACATTGGCTAGTGTGGTCTGGCCGTCGCTTAGCGCATCACCTGCATCTGCAGTAAGATAGTTTATATCCGCATTGCTATATCCCCTGCCTTTAAGCATGTTGTACGCATTTACGGTATCGGATTTGAACATCGGTTCATCATAACCCTGTATAACAAGCCCGAATTTCTTTTTCTCAACGCCTTCACAGCAAAGGTCGTCATCAAATGGAACCGAAGTTCCTGTAGGCACTCCTGAACCCGGAGCTCCCATGGAATCGTAGTAATAGCGGTATTCGTAGGTCGTGCTTTCCACAAGTTCTACATCAAGGTCAGGATCTTCAGGATAAGCTATATAGCTCTCGTTCATCCTTTCCTCCATTGTTGACCAGTAGGATACGCCGTTTACTATCGGATAGTATTGTGAATCATAAACCCTGTATTTTGCAGTAGCCTGGCTTATCAGCACGATCTTGGTCGGATGTGCAAAAGGTGCGCCCGGTTCTTCATCAACGAACAATAACCAGGTATTTTCGGTTATGCTTACGTTGTAGTCGCCCTCAGGTCTCTTGATTGTTACAATTGTTCCCGGCTCAAGCGGAGTATCAATCATGTAAACGTAATAATCATTGTCCTTCACTATTTCATTGACAACAAGATTGAGCGCTTCTTCTTTTGTAAGCGGTGTTGGATAAACTCCTTCAGCTGTCTCTTCTGCAACACAGTTCTTTGAATAATCCCTCTCAATCATTTCTGCAAATACAGCCATCCCTGCAGCATCTATGGTATTGAGTTTATTCAGCAGAAGAGTTGCCGTGGAATTCGGGTCAGTATTGATGTAGCTGTTGACCTTTGATTTTGCACTGTTCAGTTTTGCTTCAGCCCCTTCCATGTCAGAAAGGAATGAAGTATAATCCTTCGAACAGTCAACCTCGGTATAGGAATCCGCTTCATTGATATATTCAAGATTCAGGTCAATCATATCAAGAACAGCAAGCTGGGCTTCAGCAAGCGGCAGATATTTCGCATAACTGCCTGTCAATTTGTCTTTTATGTCATTGACTTTGGTTCTTGCAGTTTCCACAGCACTGGATGTTCCGGCATTGGCTATTTCAGAATTCAATGCTTCGAGCTGAGGACCGTATATATCTTCAGGTTCTTCAGGCACTGCTGGCTGCATATATGTAATATAATAATATGCTCCGGCAGCAATAATCAGAACAACAATCACTATAATCCAGGGAAATCCGCTTTTAGATTCTTCTCCGGCCATAGAAATCCATTCAGAGGTAATCTATAAAAAGAGTTCTATTCCTGCTGTTTTTCCCAAACCAGGATGTCACGCACTGCTTCTCTTGATTCTTCTGTTCCTATCTTTCTCAAAACCCGTATTATCCTTACTCTTGATTCTGCATCAGCTACCCCGCCGGTTGCACACATATGAAGAAAAGGAACTGTTCCCCCCTCGCGCTTCAAGTACATTAATTCTCTTATTGAATCTTCGACTTTGCGCTCATCTCCCAAGCTTTTAACCAGTGAGAAGATGCCATAAGGAAGCGGATTATCTTTTGCTTTCTGCTCCATGCGCCTGGCAAAGTCTGACTTGTCCCCGTTAGGATTTCTAGCAGTGCATCTGAATGATTTTAAATCACGCATAATATAACCATGAAAGACAACTATTTATAAAAGTTACTAAAAAGAAAAAAATGCTCCGTTCGGGATTCGAACCCGAGCTACTGGAGTGAAAGTCCAGAGTCCTTGACCGGGATGTCCAGCCTCCTGACCATTTCTGCCTCAGGGCTTTTCGCCGGCGTTTTGCCCTGAGAAAACAGCGGTCAAAAGGCCGCTAGACTAACGGAGCAGGGATTAAATTAATTCCAATATCTCTTTATTAATCGAACTGATATCTTTGCTGGCGTCTATTTTATACCATTTCTCTGCCATGAAACTCTCTTCCTGCAGTTTCAGGAAGTTGCTTCTCACTTTTTCAAGATATTTTGCATCTTCCTCGTACCTGTCAAGCTCTTTCTGCCTTTTCTTTCTTTCCTGGGAAACTGAAGGCGGAATATCCAGGAGCAGTACTTTGTCCGGCTTGAGGAATCCTGTTTTTTCTATTATGTTTTTTGCATTGTCATAACCTACAGAACCAAGTTCGTATGCAATAGTTGAGAAAACATATCTGTCGAGTATTACTGTTTTTCCCTCTTTCAGTTCATCCTCGATTAATTTCTGCTGTTCTGCTATATCTGCAAGGAAAAGAAGGAAAAGCGATTTCGGTTCAAGGGTTATCTTTCTTTCAAGATAATCGGTGAGTATCTGGAAATTGTCCGTCGGATACTTGTAAAGGCTGAACTCCCTGTTTTCCTTCAACAGCCTTATCTGTGTATCCTTTCCGCATCCGTCAATGCCTTCCAATACGATTAACATGGAGGGAATTCATGAGAAAATAAATATAAACCTTGAGTCGCAATACCATATGGTGTTGTCATGGATCTAATTTCTATACGGGATCTTAGCAAGGAAAATGTAGAGGAGATTCTGGATTTGGCGGATGAAGTCGCCGACGGGAAGAAAAAGCCGGATTTGAAGGGGAAGATAGTATCCACGCTCTTTTTCGAACCTTCAACAAGAACAAAACTTTCATTCCAGTCTGCAGCAATGAGAGTAGGCATGCAGGACCTTGATTTTCTTGCGGATTTGAGTTCGCTAAAGAAAGGGGAGAGTTTTGCTGATACTATCAAAACGGTCGAAGGTTATGCGGATGTTCTTGTTGTCAGGCATAAGAAAGAAGGCTCTGCAAGACTGGCAGCGGACATGAGCGACAAGCCTATTGTTAACGGCGGTGATGGCGGAAACCAGCACCCGACACAGACGCTTATTGATTTGTTTTCCATAAGAAGGATGAAAGGGAAAATCGAAGGATTGAACGTAACGCTTATGGGCGATTTGAAGCATGCAAGAACGATGAGGTCTTTGCTTTACGGTCTTGCGATGTTCGGTGCGAATGTTACCCTGGTAGCTCCTTCAGGACTTGAGATGGACCCTGCTTATGTCAAAGAGGTCGAAGGGAAGTTCAAGACCAAAGTTAAAACAAAGGATGAACCTGAATTCAAGGATGCTGATGCGCTTTATGTGTGCAGGATACAGGCTGAAAGGTTTGCAGACCCTTATGAAGCTCAGAGCGTGATGAAAAAGTTCAGGCTTATGAAAGAGGATTTGAAAGGGACGAAGAAGGATTTGATAATACTGCATCCTCTTCCTAAGATAAATGAGATTGACCCGGAGATTGACAGGATGCCGCAGGCAAAATATTTCGAACAGGCGCATTACGGAGTTCCGCTCAGGATAGCGGTCATTGATTATGTTCTCAGAAGGTGATTATGATGCAGGTAGACGTTATTGAAAAAGGAACTGTTGTTGACCATATAAAGGCAGGAAAGGGAGCAAAAGTGCTGAAATTGATGGACATCGGAGAGGATTATCCCTACAGAATTGCACTGGTGATGCATGTTCCCAGCAAGAAAACAAAGGAAAAAGATATAGTGAAGATTTCAGAAAAGATGATTACCGAGGATGAGGCAAACATAATTGCATTACTGTCTCCGGGAGCAACAATCAACATAATAGAAGGAGGGAAAGTAAAGAAAAAATATGTTGTAAACCTTCCTGAAAAATTAGAGGGCACGGGAACATGTCCTAATCCGAACTGCATAACCGGCACTGAAACAGATGTAAAGCAGATGTTCAGCAAAGAAGGGGAGAACTACAGGTGCCATTATTGTGAGAGAATTTTCAAACCAGAAGAATTGGTGTGAGGTGTTGAGATGGTTTTTGGCTTTGGCGAAGGGAAAGTGGATATAATACTGGAGAAAAACAATTTCAATAAAGGGGAAAAGATAAAGGGGAAGGTTGTTCTTGACCTGCCCAAACCGAAAAAGGCAAAGGAATTGAGAGTGAAGCTTTATGCTATGAGGGAAGCGTGGAAAACCATAAGCGGAAAAAGAAGGAAAAGCACGGAAGAGATATTTTCATTTCCCATGAAGCTTGATGGTGAAAAAGAATATACCTCAGGGGAATATGAATTTGAGATTATGGTCCCTGAATTGAAAGAGGGCGAGCTTCCCGGGGGCGCAGCAGGCGAGGCATTGAAAGCGGTTGCTTTTCTTGCAGGAACACCGTCTGCTCCGAGATGGTATGTTGAGGCATCCCTTGATATTCCAATGTCGGTGGATATAACAAAAAAAGTCCAGATAAATGTTGTCTAACCTTTGAATTTCAATACAACAAACAGATGGTCCTTGTCATAGGGCTCTAATTTTATTTTTTCAAGAACTTCAAAATATTTTTCAAGTTTTTCAAGGACTTTCTCAAATACTTTTTTCGGTTCTGCAATAACATCGATGCTCTGGGATTTTATCGCAATCATAGCAATTCCGCCTTTTTTCAGGAACATCTCCGCGTTTTTGATGAGGATTTCGTCCTGGTCGGGCTGTGCAACATCCTGGTAGATAATACCGACCTTTCCAACGTCTTCGTAGTCCCTCGGCTTCCTTGCATCCGCATGTATCGGGATTATGTTTTCCCTTTCATCCGCAACTTTGAGCAGATTTTTCATGCACTGCGGAGCTATTTCAACCGCATAAATTTCTCCGGATTTCCCTACGATGTCTGAAACATGGGAAACCGTAGTTCCGGTTGATGCACCGAGATAAAGAATGATAGAACCCTGTCTGAAAGGAAAGGTTTTCAGTCCTTTTTTGATTGCAGCGCTTAATTTGCTCCTGTGGGGATTCCAGATGCGGAGCTCGCCTTCCCTGCTTTTCACGATTTTTTCATTATAGACCTTTGTTCCGGGAGCAAAACTCTTAGTGGCTATCGCCCCTTTCAAATCGTAAACTCCTTCCATGTTCAAAGCCTTCCGCCCTCCACTACCTTTGTTTCCACTTCCCCATTGGTCATTTTGTTGATTTTATCGTAGAATTCACCCTGGACTCCGGCAAATATCTCAACAACCACGACAAGACTTCCGTCCTTAAGCCATTGTTCCTTCCTGATTCCGTAATTTTTGACAACGCCATAACACCTGTGGGCATAAGCAGCGGGGATTTTCACTGCAACGAATATCTTTTCGAATTTCATCGGAAGGATTGCTCTGAGCTGTTTTACAATATCTTCAATCTGGTCCCTTGCATCCTTGAAAGGGTCGATATGGATTCTTGCCTGCTCAAAGGCATTTTCTATTCTTGCCAGAGGGTGGGGGGCTTTTGTTCTCGGGTCGATTGCCTCCCTTGCTATTATTGTAATTACCTGCTTTCTTTTTTCCTCCACTTTCTTTCTTCTCTGGTCTGTTGTCAGCTGAATTTCACCGTTCTTGAGAATGAAATCAAGAATCTGTATTATATCGGTTGTCCCAAAAACCTTCTCAACATCCGAAGATTTCGCACGTTCGGCTTTTTTCGCATTCGAATAAATTTCCTCTGCAACAAGTATGTTTTTCAAATCCTTTTTTATGCCGTCCTTGTAGGACTGTGCGGCATCAGGGTCAACATAAATTTCGAATCTCTTTCCTCCTTTTTCATATGCGGCTATTATTGCCTTATCCAACGACGTCATAAATCCACCCAAAGTATTACTCGAGGGCAAACTTTTTAAGGACTGTATAGGTCGGCCCTTCCCTGCTTAATTCACTCTGCATAAGAACAAATTCCGGAATATCGAATTCGCCGAAATTATCCTCTTTGTGTTTCTCAAGAAATTCCTTCGCATCTATTTTTCTTTTCACCCTTGCTATTGTGACATGTGAGGAGAAAGGCCTGTTTTCCTTTTTTCCGATTCCTTCCAGTGCAGTTTCAACCTCTGCAGCAAGCTTCGGCATTTCATCGCATTTCAGTCCTGCCCATACAATCCTTATATATTCAGGATCCGGGAAAACGCCCACACCCGAAACACTGCAGGTGAATTTCTTGAATTTTATTTTTCCGAGTTTTTCCTTTATTTCAGGGATTTTTTCTTCCGGAACATCCCCGATAAATTTTAGGGTAAGGTGTATATTGTCTTTTTCAACGAATTTTACTCCTTCAAGAGCAAGCTCTCTGGCAAGCGAATGCAGTTTTGTCCTCAGTTCATCAGGCAACCCGACTGCCACAAAAAGTCTTTTCATCCCGTCCATAAGGGTTTTAAACGCAAAACGAAATATAAAACTTATGTTCCGCTTTCCTCACGAGATTTATTTTGCAAGAACAGAAAATATTTCGCTTATGCTCAGCGGAGGAAAGATAAAACCGAGAGAATATAGCGAGCGGGAAGGATACGGCGTAAGAGTGCTGAGGGATAAAAAACTCGGTTTTGCCTATTGTGAACGTAAAGACAACCTTGAAAAGGCGCTTGACGCAGCATCAGAAATTTCAAGATTTTCAACACCGACCGAATTCTCTTTTGCCCCTGAAGCAGATGTTCCGAAAATAGACATCTTCGATAAAAAAATAGGAGATATGGAGCCCGAAGAACTGAATGAAATACTCGGAAAGATAAGGGATGGTGCGGAAAAATATTCAAAAAACACGAAAATAATGCTCACTGTTTTTGATGAAAATATAAAAATAGAAAACAGTGAAGGATTTGGCAGGAGCTATAGGGATACCGGGTTGTCGATATATGCAGAAGTGATGGACGGGGACGGTTTCGGCTATTATTCAAGGGATTTTATCCATCTTCCTGGAAACTATTATGAGATGGGACTGCATGCGGCAGAAATGGCAGGAAAAATGAAAGATTCGAAGAAACCCAAACCAGGAAATTATACGGTTATTATGGAAGCCGAAGTGGTCGATGATATAATAGATATAATGATGCCTTCATTTCTCGGAGATTGGAAAAGAAGGGGAATAAGCATACTTACAGCAAAAAAGAACGAGCAGTTCTTTGATGAAAAATTCAGTATGTATGATGACGGAACTCTCATTGGAACAGGAGGAAGGCCGTTTGATGATGAAGGAACCCCGGCAGCAAGATTACCGCTTGTTGAAAACGGAGTAGTCAGAAATTTCGTTTACGACCGGGAGACCGCATTTCTTGAGGGTGTTGGCAGAAGCGGACAGTGCAACAGGTCGGATTTTTCAGGTCCGCCGGGAGTAGGCTATTCGAACGTGGAGATAGCAACAGGAGATTATGAAAATCTTGAAGAAGAACTCAAAAATCCGATCATCATTTATTCGCTTCATGGAACGCACACTGCCAACAGGACTACCGGTGATTTCGGGGTTGAGGTGAATGCCGGCATGTTTGCAGGAGACAAAAACATCCCTGTAAGGGGTTTCATGCTGACCGGAAACATATTTAATCTTTTCAAAAACATAAAAGGTATTGAAAAAAAGGCTGTGAACGTAGGGAGTCTTTTTTCTCCGAGAATAGCGTTTGAGGGTGTGAGGGTGGTTTCCTGAAAAAATTCAAAAGTACTGCCGAAATCGAAGTTCCAAAAAGACTGATAGACCAGATAATAGGGCAGGACGACGGTGTGGACATTGTCAAAAAAGCAGCAAAGCAGAAAAGAAATGTCCTGCTGATAGGGCCTCCGGGCACAGGAAAGAGCATGCTTGCACAGGCAATGGCAGAATTAATGCCTGTTGAAAATCTTGAAGATATAGTTGTATATCCGAATGCTGATGATGAGAACCAGCCGATAGTGAACATCGTGAAAACATATCCTGATTATGAGTATCTGAAGATGCACAAGAAATACGCAAGATATTATTCTCCGAAGGAATTTGATTTGATAAGAAGGGGAAAATCGCCTGCTGTTTTGGGGCAGGGGCTTGGAAGAAGGATAACAAGGGAAAAGAAAAAAACTGAGGAAGGCGGAGGGGGAATAAACCCGATATTCCTGATAGTCCTCATGGGTATAATATTATACGCACTTATTTTCGTTATTGAGATAGATGAAAATGCAAAATGGTTTGTTGTTGCCGGACTGCTTGGTCTTGGATTCCTTTATGTTCTTTCAAATGCAACCGCAGGACTGGGAAAAAGGTTTTCACTGCGTGAAGCTACGAATAATCCGAAGCTGCTTATAGACAATACCGGAAAAACCACTGCTCCTTTCATAGATGCAACAGGAACAAGATCGGGTGCGCTTCTCGGAGATATCAAACACGACCCGCTGCAGAGCGGAGGACTCGGAACCCCTGCGCATCTGCGTGTGGAACCAGGGGCAATCCACCGGGCAAACAAAGGAGTGCTGTTCATAGACGAGATAGCATCATTAAGACTCAACTGGCAGCAGGAGCTTCTTACTGCAATGCAGGAAAAGAGATATCCGATTACCGGGCAGAGCGAGATGAGCTCTGGTGCGCTTGTAAAGACACAGGCTGTTCCAAGCGATTTCGTGCTTGTTGCTGCAGGAAACCTTCCGGATATGCAGAAAATCCATCCTGCACTGCGTTCAAGGATAAGAGGGGCGGGATATGAGGTTTATGTTGAAGACAGTATGGCGGATACTCCTGAAAATGAGGAAAAGCTGGTAAGATTCGTTGCGCAGGAAGTCAAAAAAGACGGGAAAATTCCCCATTTCACCTATGAAGCGGTAACCGAAATAATAGAAGAAGCAAGAAAGATGTCCGGGAGAAGGAAAAGATTCTCATTAAACCTCAGAGAGCTCGGGGGGCTTGTAAGGGCTGCAGGAGATATTGCAAGAGAAAAGAAACTTGACCTTGTTACCAAAAAAGAGGTTGTAGATTCAAAAAAGGTTTTCAGGACCATAGAGAGCCAGCTCGGAAGCAAGATAATAGAGAGGAGAAAGGACTATCAGACGCTCCTGGTTTCGGGTGTTGCAACAGGAAGGGTAAACGGACTTGCAGTGCTTGGGGAGTCAAGGGCAGGACTGGTACTGCCGATGGTTGCTGAAGTGACTCCGGCAGCATCAAAAAGCGAAGGAAAAGTAATTGCAACAGGGAAACTGGGAACGATAGCAAAAGAGGCTGTGGAAAACGTATCTGCAATAGTCAAGAAATACGTGGGGACCGATATTTCGAAAAAAGACATTCATATCCAGTTCATACAGACTTATGAGGGTGTTGAAGGGGACAGCGCTTCGATAGCGACTGCTGTTGCCGTGATATCAGCACTTACCGACATTCCAGTAAGGCAGGACCGTGCAATGACCGGCTCTCTTGATATACGCGGAAGAGTGCTTCCCGTAGGCGGGGTAACGGCAAAAATAGAGGCTGCAGTAGAGAGCGGAATCAAAAATGTTCTTATACCAAAGGCAAACCGGCAGGATGTTTATCTTTCAAAAGATATTCTGAAAAAACTTGAGATAACAGAGGTTGAGAACATAGTCGATGTTCTTGAAGCAGTATTGAAGGACTGCAAAACAAAGAATACCCTGCTGAAGAAAATGAAGAAACAGTTCAGATGATTATTCTCCTGCCCTCAAAACTATCTTGTCATCTATTGTTACTATCGATGAAATGGGCAGAGAGTATTTTCTTTCAAGAACAGACTGGATTATGAGTTTTCCTCTTCTAGCATCAACGCCTACCACTTTTCCGAGATAAACTCCATGGTCGCTTATAGCCTCTCTTCCCTCGACTTTCATGCTGACAAGGAGGTCCCTTCTGTAGACATTAACCGCCCAGTTTGCAAGATAACCAAGGAGGAGACATACCATGAGTGTGAGCAGGAAGGTGCCGAAATCAACATACGGCGGATAAATATTCACAATCCATAGAGTGGCAACAGATATCAGTATTGTCGAGAGTGCTGCTGCAACGGTGTAAAGGATATATCTGGTAACTTCATATTTCTTTTTCTCGATTAGTGCATCCACTGATTTTCCAAGCATTATAAGGAACAGGCCCAGGAAAACAGGCCATATGATGCTTCCCAGAACATAACCTGTAAGCTTTTCCCCTGCAAGATTCGGCTGCTGGGACTCGTATGACTGGAAGCCTACGAAAATCGCGATTATGAATAACGACAACCCTCCGATATAGCCTATCCATCCGGGTTTTTCTATCGAGAACCTGAAATCCTTTATAACATCGATTATCATCTCGTCTATTCCTGCCATCCTCATCAGCAGATAAAGCCCGATGACTATGCCGACCGGCTGCCATCCCAGGCCGAGATAATCGGAAAGTGATATAAGAAGGATAAGAAGCGCAGGTATTCCTATGAGTATTCTCGCATAATAGGGGTCTTTCAGTTTTTCAAGAAGAACGAAATAGGTTTTTTCAAGCTCTTTCGCCTGTTTCACAAAAACTATTTTGCTTGAATCTATCTTCAGTCTTGAACGGACTATCGGGAGCACCTCGTCGTCTGATGCGCCGTCGGAGACCAGTATGCATGATACCGGGCTGAGTTCCTGAACAACCCTGTCAAGCTGGTTGCTTATTTTCTTGTCCGCCTTGTAACCCATTTTCTTGTCGCCGGTAAGGGTTACCACTTCCACAGCATGCTTTTCCTTTGTCATTTTGTCATAGAGCTTGATCGTATAGAATATGGCATTTGCATCCGAATCCTCCGGGTCTGCAACTGCAAGCTTCATGGCAGCATTGAGATTGTTTTCCCTTCCTATGACTGGGCCTCCCACTCCTGCTTTTTCGTAAAGGTCGTTATCCCGGTCTATACTGAGTATCAAGACAGGTCTTTTCATCCCCCTGCACCAGACTGATATTCTGCAGTATGGTTTTAAAAGAAGTTCTTTTCCTATCCAACCAGCCAAAAGGTGGAGAATTATGACTATCAAGATTATACGTAATGAAAAGAATGTTCTTGAGATAGATTTGGGTGAAATCGACCAGTCTCTGGCCAGAGTTATTGCAGAAAAGCTGAATGAAACGAAAGGAGTGGAATTCGCAGCATGCAAGGTGCAGCATCCTGTTGTGGGAACACCGTATCTGGTTGTCAAGACAAAGGGAGCTGATCCTGCCGGCCTTGTTACGAAAAAGCTTGAAGAAATCAAAAAAGAAGTAACAGAATTCAAGAAGCAGTTCTCTGATATTGCCAAGTAAACGGGGCAGGACAGATGGACAAACTGAAGGAGAATCTGAAAAAGATTCCCATAGAGCTCATAATAATTCTGGCGACTCTTGTTGCATATCTCATAGCAGTCAATATTTTTACTTCCAAAGAAACAGGGATAATACCGATTATAATAGCAGCAATAATAGGATTTGAAATCGTATTTTTCGTAGCCGTAGAGATAAAGCAGGGGGTGAAAAAGCACGGCTGGAAACATGAGATAGTAGACACCCTTGTTGCTGTCTTCATAGCAGTTCTTCTCTGGATAAGTGCCTCAATAATATTAAACAGCAGCACCCCAATTTCTGCTGTTGCATCATGCAGTATGCTTCCGAATCTGGAGCGCGGTGATTTCATAATAGTTCAGGGTGCGGAAGCAGAGGCATATGAGATATCCATGACGCTGGCGGAGCTTGATTCTTTAAACGGTCCTGTGACCGTTGAACGCTACGACGGAGCGGAGACAACGCTTTCAATGCCTCTTTATGCATACTGCGCATGCAATCCTTCTGAGGAATTGTGCAGGCAGTTTTCGCAGGCGCCTGAGCTGTTCACTGAAAAACAGGGGCCTTTTTCCTATCATTACGCGATGTGCGAGGTTGAGTTCGAGGGAGGCGTAAAAGGATATGGAAAATGCCTCCAGTATGTGGAATTCAGGGGAAGAAAATATTATGCAAACATGTCAAATGATATCATAGTATACGTGCCTGCATCATCCGACCTTTATTATCAGATAGGGGATATTGTCCACAGGCTATTCTTCAAGATAGACGTCAATGGCGAAACCTATTATCTTACGAAAGGGGACAACAATCCGATAATGGACATCCAGGCAGCGGATATGTCATGCAAAAATCTCAATATAAGAAATCATCCGGTGGCTGAGGAGAGCCTGAGAGGAAAAGTAATAGGAAGGGTTCCTTATCTGGGATATCTGAAGCTTTTCATAATAGGACAATGGACCGAAGATGAACAGTGCGGCTGGCAGATAAACTATGCAACCGTAAATTAATGGTTTGAAAGCTCATCATCGCCTTCGTCATAATCGAATACCAAAAGCGATTTGATTATTTTTGCTCTCTTTTTGCCAAGTCCGGGAACAGTAAGCAGTTCTTTTTCAGATGCATTTATCACGTTTTCCACATTCCCGAAATGAAGGAGCAGTGCCTGTGCAAGTTTTGGACCTACCGTCGGGAGCATTTCTATGATGGAACGCTGGGTCTGTGAAGGGGTAAGCGTCTTTCTTTTTGCAAAAATCCTCAAAGGATGCCTTCTTGCAAGCTGTTCGTGTTTTGCAAGAGCATAAACCAGTTCTGCAGTGCTTTTCATATCTTTTGTGAATATCAGGGAAACCCCGAAATCAGACATTATTGTGGCATATGCCCCCAGTATCGCCTCTTTCCTTATTCTTTCCGGAGCATCGCTTTTCTTGCCTTCAATAATAAGGACTACTGCGGGATAGTTGGTGGAAAGCTCCCTCAGCTGATTGAAAAGTCTTCCGTCTATTATTGAACTTTCAAAATCCGCGCGTGTTTTTCTTTCGACAACGAGCTTCGATGAACAGATGAAATCGCCTATGTCAAGGACCTGTCTTTTTATTATTACGTCCATTTCCCCAAAATATTCATTGAAAAGAGTACTTTCCCTGTGGTCCACTATTATCTTTACTTTTTCCCTTTCCGGCCCCTCGAGAAACTGCTGCAACTATTTCACCTGTTTCAAGCAATCTTTTATTTCATCAAAACCTATGCTGCATCCGGAAAATTTAATTCTGTAAAGCGCTGCTTCAAACGCCTCTTTTTCCATGTCTCCGAATTTTCTGAAAAATCCATGTTCGTATGCAACTGCCACAAGTTCACTGCTCCTTATTATGTTCAGACTGCCTATTCTTTTTGAAAGTTCATTCAGATTTCTCTTGTTCACCATCACGTTTACCCCGAATTCGTGCTCAAGATGCTCTTTAAGCCTGAATGGAGCCTCAACAAGCATTCTCGTTGTTCTCTCATCAACCAGCAGATTTTCAACACCAAGCTCAAATGCAAGCGCGAGCATCTCTGACTCACCGCGCTGGATAAGCTTCAGCGGTTTTCCCCTGAGAAAGAAAAGATTGTTTGCAAATTCCATTATCCTTTCCCCTTCATGGCTTATATTTTCTTTTTCTATTTTCGTTACAACCCCGTCGTTTATTGCATCCTTTATTCTGATTGCTGAGAACAGATATCTTTTTATCCTCCGATTCATCGGGTAGTCAACCATTTCTTCTTCAACTGCGGGAGGAATCACAAAGCGGACGGTTTTTTTGTTTGAGAAGAAATACAATATGTCTATAAGGCAGGATGATGTAAGGGAGATGAAAATTCCGGAATCACATATTACATCTGCAGTTTTCAAATCATTCACCAAGTATCTTTTTCGCTTTCTTAAGCCGTTCCTTGATTTTGACTTCTTCCTTCAGTCTGTCAAACATCATCGTGTTTCCCGCATAATCCTGGATTTCCTGCTTCTCTATTCCGCTCATTTCGGATGCAACACCTATGGAAACCCCTTGTGCATACATTGTAGCGGCCATCTTCACTCTTCCCTTTAAAATCAGGTCTCTTATGAATCTCCGGTCTGCTTTTTCAAGAGCCTTTACTGCGGTTTCCACTTTGTTCAGTATACGAAGAAGAGCTGCATCATCGTATTTCCCTACACCTGCACAGAATTCTGACAGGGCTTTTTCTATGGCTCTGAGTTCATTGGTGTATTCTTTTGCAGTAAGCCTTGGCTTGGAGGTTATTTTCGAGAGAACATATGCAACTACCGCCATTTCAAAATAAAGCTTGCTGGATTTCAGGGTTGTTTCCTTGATAAGTTCGTTTTTCAGGCGTCTTAATTTTTTTTCATCTCTTTTTCTGAAATCCTTGATAAGAGAAGTGCAGAGTTGTTTCAGGGAGCTCAAGGGTGTTCACCTTTATACAAACATGGATAAATCGCGATAGGTTTATAAATGTATCATGATCATATCATGATAATTGCGCGATTTTGGCGCAATTGTACGATGACAGTAACGTCGGTGATGTTTGTATGAAGGATAACAAAGACAAAATATATAAACCTAATGCCGGTGGCAGCGCTTTCAAGACCGAGATAAAAAACGACCTCGAAGAGAACATGAACAAGTTCAAGGACCCGGTAATTATCGGGGAACTTGTATACAAGCTTCTCGAGGAAAGGGAAAACACAAACAGGATACTGAAGAACATACTCGCAAAACTTGAAGCAATTGAATCCGGAAAAACAACAAAGGAAGAACAAATACTTCCCGAAATCGATTCTGAAATACTCGCCTTTATCAGCGAAAAAGGCAAAGTCACTGCGGAAGACGTCAGGGAAAAATTCAAATACAAAGGAAAAAACGCTGCATCAGCCCGTTTGAACAGGCTCTGCAGCATGGGCGTGCTTAAGAAAAAGCAGGCCGGGAAGAAGGTTTACTTCTTTCCTTAATAATTGGGAAATCTATCTCGCACGGAACGCTTATCCATGGCATTGACTTTCGAAGTCAATAATGGATAATCATACTTATCCATGGCAAGGTAGAGAACAGGTGTCAACCTCCCGCCTCTCAACCCTCACTCATCCTTATTGACACCTTTTCTCACCTGTTGTCCTCCCACTCAGAAATCCTCCGACCAGGGGATTTCTACTCTTTTTTTATTTTTGAAGAATCAGCGTGAGCCTTATTTCCGGAAATCAGAATCGTGGCTCCATACTCAGAGATGCAGCGGTTAAGCATATGTGCCAATTTTCTTCTTTCCTCCCCTTCAGGAAACACATCATATGACAGCTGGGCACCTACCCGATCCAGAACATGCAGATAACAGGAATCTTGTCCGTCGCTTTCTTTCATATTTCTTAGAGTTTCAATTGCAACATTTATTCTTCCGAAATTATCCGATTTTTTATGATAATCAAGGCCATTCTCAGGTTCAAGGAAAAAGGACCTGCCTTCTCTGAGCGCTCTTAGTGTTTTTGTCCTAGATGTATCTCCCGCCTTCCCAAGAAAACCTCTGAAATCTCTTGCTTTTATTTCAACAGGGCCTTCGTTTCTCTTGACAATTTTGAATTTTTTTGTAGCTAGCTCTGACATAAATAAAACCCTCCTTCTCAATTAATGGAAAAATAAAAGGAAAAAAGAAAGAATCTACTCTTTCTTCTTTACGTCGAGAACGACACCTGCCGCAACTGTCTGGCCCATGTCTCTGATTGCGAATCTTCCGAGGGGCGGGAACTCCTGGAATTTCTCGATAACAATGGGTTTGAGCGGCTGGATTTTCAGAACCGCAACATCACCGGTCTTTACAAAATCTGCTTTTTCTGTAACAGGCTGTCCGGTCTTCGGGTCCTTTTTCTCAACGATTTCAGTCACCCTTCCTGCGAACTGTGCAGTGTGGATGTGGAATACTGGTGTGTAGCCGACTGAAATTGCAGTCGGATGGTTAAGAACAACGACCTGTGCAGTGAATTCTGATGCAACCGTCGGCGGGTTGTCCTTAGGTCCAAGAACATCTCCTCTTTTGATGTCTTTCTTGTCAACACCCTTAAGGTTGAAACCTACGTTGTCTCCCGGATTTGCTTCAGTAAGCTCCTGGTGGTGCATCTCGATTTTCTTTACTTCACCTGATGCTCCTGAAGGCATGACCGTTACGCTCATGTTCGGCTTCATAACACCTGTTTCAACTCTCCCTACCGGAACGGTTCCGTGTCCTGTTATCGTAAAGACATCCTGAATCGGAAGTCTGAGTGGCTTGTCCTTCGGTTTTGCCGGAACACTGAATGTGTCAATCATTTCAAGGATTGTAGGGCCGTTATACCATGACATTTTGTCTGATTTCTTTGTTACATTGTCTCCTGCATAACCGGAAGCAGGAATGAACTGCACCTTTGAAGTATCGTACCCGATACCCTTGAGGAGCTTCTCAACTTCTGCTTTCACCTTGTCGTAATCTGCCTGGCTGTAGTTGACTGCATCCATCTTGTTCATGTTTATTGCAATCTGGTTGATACCAAGAACCTTTGCAAGGAATGCGTGCTCCTTTGTCTGGGGCTGGACTCCATCTTTTACTGAAACCACAAGAACTGCAGCATCAGCCTGTGATGCGCCTGTAATCATGTTTTTTACGAAGTCCCTGTGTCCGGGAGCATCGATAATGGTGCAGTGGTATTTGGGAGTCTCGAACTCCTTGTGTGCGATATCTATCGTCACTCCCCTTTCTCTTTCTTCCTTGAGACTGTCCATAACGAATGCGAATTCGAATGTTGCTTTACCGAGCTTTGCCGCCTCTTCCTTCATCCTGTTCAGAACCTGTTCTGAAATGGCGCCTGTCTCGTATAGGATTCTTCCTACTGTAGTCGACTTACCTGAGTCGACGTGGCCTATAAAGACTAAATTCAAGTGTTCCTTCTTTGCCATATTCTTACCTCCAAAAACTCTCATTTCATTTTACCGATTAGAAAACGGTGAACTAGTTTAAGAAGTAGGTTTTTAAAAAACTTTCCATGAGGGAGATGGTACACCCGAAGGCTCCATCTCACCTCCCACTCAGCCCTAAAAGGGCGGAGCATAACTTAAAACCTAACTGTTTAAATTGCTTGATTTATATCTCGAAGAATCAAAATCACTTCAGTTTACTTTCTCCCAGTTCGGGCATAATTCTCTTTAAAAATATTTACTGAGAGAGGTAGCCATGGCCAGTCGACGAAATGACAAAAGCAAGCTTAACATAGTGAGGGTAGGGATTTTCGCCCTGGTTGTTATATTCCTGATAGTAATGGCGGTCATATTCCTGCAGCTCGATAAGGTAGTGCCTGAAGTAATCAACGGCATAAACGGAGGAAACGGGGAAATTCCTTTTGAACATTATAATGAAACCGAAAATGAAACTGAAGTAACGGAGAACGAAAGCGAAATATGCGATAATGAATGCTTATATGCGAAAGCGGTTGCGGAAAAAAACCTGGAATACTGTGAATGGATGAATAATGAAACGCTTGAACAGGAATGTTATGTTGCAATAGCCAACGACAGCACAGATGCGTGTCTCAGGGTATTGGCTGTGGGCGTAATGGAGAAATGTATAATTGAAAATGCCAACAGGACAGGAGAGCTTACCATCTGTGATAATCTTAATCCCGAGAAAGCAGTCGAATGCAAGGTAATATTCGAACCATGTTACGAATATGTGGATACTGAACTGAGAATCTGCCTTGCGCTTAAATACGACGACCCTGATTACTGCGAACTTGATGATGACTGCCTGCTCAATTACAGTATTACAGTTGCAGACAAAGCAATCTGCAATGATATTACTGGAATGGCTGAAAAAACCGCATGTATTTCAGTGCATGAAGAACAGGATAACTGTATTAATCTGGAATCTACAGCAGAAAGAGAATACTGCTGGGAATTATATGCAATAATCAGCAACAACAGGCTTATCTGCACCCAGATAATCTCCGAAGGCCAATATGCGGTTGAATGTTATTCTTATTTTGCAGTTAAAACAAACGACCTTACATTCTGCAATGCCGACAATATAGAGCTGGATGACAGATGGGACTGTTATACTGCATTTACCCTTGGAACAGGAAATGTAAGCGGATGCGATGGGATAAACAGACTGGCAAGCACCCACATGTTCAACTGCTATTTCGAATATGGAAAAAAATACGGAAATCCGCAGGCATGTGAAATGATGGACGACCCCAGACTTGCAAGCACCTGTTATGTGGGGGTAATAATGAACAACACCAACCTTGACTGGAGATACTGCGGAGGCGTGGCAGTTGAAGACTGGAGAAACAAATGCTATACCCAAACAGCACAGATCGAAGAGGATATTAGCATCTGCGATTTCATAGTGGAAGAACTTAAAAGGCAGATTTGCACTGATTCATACCACACTTTCATCAACGGAAAATCAGATTAATTTTATGTGCTGGTCTGCCAGAAGATGAGAAGCGTATCCTGCAAGCCCGAATAATGCGAAATTAAGATTTGAAACAGTATAAAGCAGCATGAAGAAAAGAAGCGCAAATGCCGCAGTATGGGTTATTCCCCTGTGTTTCGGCTTCAGATAAGTCATTATGATTGTATAAAGACCGGTTATCGCCAAAGCCGAGATTATTATCCCCCTCCAGTTGTCAAGAATGCACATTGTATCTGCATAGCAGGAGGATGTTAATGCAAAGAAAACACCGAAAATAGGAACTGTGATGTCTGCTGCTTTTCTTATTTTGCTTGAATCATGGTCTATGTCAGGTGCAAGCGCAGATATTCCGCCGATTATTCCTGCGAGGAAAATCAGGAATATATCCGACTGAAGAATAAGCGCAACTAATGCTGCTGCAAATGCACCAATCGTGAAATGAGGCCGCCAGTTCATGTATATAAAAAGAAAAGAAAAAATAAAAGGTTAATTGATTTTTCATTGGATTTCGAAGCTTGCTGAAACCGATGCAGTTACTTCAATCTGTCCGCCTGAAAGCTCGGTTGTCGGAGCCGGTGCTGAGCCTGCTTCAGCATACATAACATCATAGCTTCTGTAATCCGGATAGTACTCATAGCCTGTTGATGCGCTGAATGCATCCCCCACAGTCACTCCAAGACCTGTTGCAATACTCGCCGCTTTTGTCTTTGCTTTTGCCGATGCCTCTTCCAGAAGCTGGTTGTTTACAGTATCCCTTGTTTCAGGCTTGAGCGTGAATGAGATGTAATCCACTTCAGCTCCTGCACCTGCTGCTGCATCAACAATATCTCCTCCCTGGTCGAGATTATAGACATTTGCCTGGACGGAATGGGTTGTCTTGTAACCGGTTATCACGTATTCGTAGTGACAGTCGGTCTTGCTCGTTTCATTCTCACAGATGTAGTGGCTTTCCCGCACAAGATCAACAGAATACCTTGTTGTTTTTATGTCTTCATCCTTTATTCCAAAACCTGTCAATGCCGCTTTTACTGCATTTATTTCTGATGCAGTCTGAGTCTGCGATTCTGTTGCATCTTCTGCTTCATTTTCAACAGTAAAGCTTAGGATAAGCATGTCAGGGTCAACATAATCGGTTGCGGTCGCACTTACATCGATTGTATGCTCAGGAGGAGTGCTTGAAACATAAATATTCGGATTCTCCTCGAGATTTATTATGGGAGCTTCTGCCGAAGTCGAAAGTAAGTATGCTCCCCCAAGTATTGCGATTGCCAATATTATCACATTAACAACGTTAGGACATTTTTCTGCCATATTATCACCTGGAGGTAACTGGAAAAAGAAGATTTAAAAAGAAAAGTAAATTGTCAGGGATTTTGCTTATAGTTCACCGAGTCCTTTGAGCTTTGTTCTTGCAAGCTCTCTTGAATCAGAGTAAGGTGATTTCTCCATTATCTCCTTTATGGCTTCAGGCCTTACCACTCTGGCAGTTGCAACAACTCTTTTCTGACTTGTCGCCCCTCCGATTGCCTCTTCCACATTTCTTTTTTCAATCGCATTGTTATCTTCATCAAGGATTGAAATTTTGTGCTTTAGAGGTCTCTGCCCTCTTCCATTCCCCATGATATCAGTATTCCTACCAATAGTTCTACTTCTCCTCATATTGAACACCTCTTCAAAATCAGATTATATTTTCCCATCAAAAATGATTATTGTGCGCTAACGTTAATAAATGTAATTATCTAATTCGGTTTATGAGAGGCATAATCGCCATTTTATTCGGATTTTTACTGATGTCAGGATGTGTAGAAGAACAGGCAGAAACTCCGGGAATAGAGATGCCCGAAGCTCCCCAAGTTCCTGAGACGCCTGAAGCACCGGTTGAAGCACCTGAAATTGAAACAGGGGATGCAGATGATTACTTTTCAATCGAATATCCATCGGACTGGCAGGATGTAGGAGAACAGGATGAGATAACTATTCTTAACAAAGGTTATGGCGACTGTGCAATGGCTGTAAACAAATTCGAATATTTTACTCCGAATCTGATGAAACTGGTTATCGAGGATTATACACCAAATGTTGAATGGAATGGGGATGAATACGAAGGAAGTTTTGTTTCTGATGAAGGAGCGGAATTCTATTCGAAAAACAGGATAATTTACTGCGACTGCACAACCTATCTTGTAAGCGTCGGATGCCTGAAAAACAATTTTGATGAAGAAACCGCGGATGAAATACTTGATTCGGCCGAATGCAGTTATGAATTTCCTCCGGTATATGATGGAAAAGGAAAATTAGGAATAGTTATTGCTCCGCCAGATGAAGAAACATTCATGGAAGTCTATTGTGAAAATCTAAAGGAATCAAGGAATGCGGGGATTTACTTAAGCCATATGTATTTTTCATGGGGTGAGCTTGAAACTTCCGAAGGGAGATACAACTGGACAATACCGGATTATGTTGTTGAAGTAAATGAGCTTAATGATATGAAAATGTCTGCAGTTGTGATGGTGATTTATACCAATCAGATAGGAGAACTGCCGTCGGACATTGAATTTACAAGCTTCAAGGATGAGGAATTCAGGAAAAGATTTGCAGATTTCATGATTGAATTTCTTGACAGATACGGAGACACGATAGAATATGTTGAAATAGGAAATGAGGTCAATATTTATCTCGAAGAACATCCTGAAGAAGCTGATGATTTCAGGGAATTTTATTCATACGTTTATACTGAAATAAAGAAAGAGCATCCAAATACCAAAGTAAGTACTGTGTTTGCTTACCATGCTGCAAAAGAGACGGACACTGTTTACATGATTGAGGATTTGGCGGATGTCGGAGACTTCAATGCATTCACACTTTATATCTATGGAGATAAGTTCGCATTTGAGGGAGTTATAGGTGAAACGGGAACCTATTTTGATGAAATAGAAGCCATTTCCGACAAACCGTTTGCAATGGTGGAAACAGGATGGAGCACTTCTTCAATGCTGAAATCAAGCGAAGAGAAACAGGTTGAATATATCGGTGAGGTATTTGATATTCTTGAAGAAAAGAAAGACAGGATGGAATTCTTCGGATGGTTTGACAGCAATGACGTTGGTGAAGAAAACTGTGAAGAAATAGCCGAAAGCTTCATTTCTCCTTCCATGGGAGAAAATATTACGGAAAATGAATACTGGGCTTATTTCAAGGAGTTCATATGCACACTAGGGCTCAAAGATGTTGATAACAAGCCGAAATTAGGGTGGTATGAGTGGATAAAGAAAAGCAAGGAATACACTGGTGTTGATTAAGCTTCTTCCCTGTGCTCAAGTTTCCTCTTAATAGACTTAAGTGAAACGAACGAATCCCTCTCCATTTCATCAAGCCTGAAGGAAATCATGGTCTTCTGCTCATCAAGACGAGGAATAAGAACAAATTCAAGAGCGTTAACCCTTCTTTTTGTCTTTTCAATTTCAAGGATAAGCCTTTTCATCGCAGTTTCTGTTTCTGCAAGCTTGATAACCATTGAAAGAATATCATCGAAATCTGCAACAGCCTCATCGATTTTTGCCGATGTTCCCGCAACCGAATAGCTGTCAAGCCTGATGAACTCCTTCTGCTCCATTTTCACCTCGATTGTAGGAATCTTCACGCCCATGACGTTCTTTACTTCAACATCAAGGTCAATATCTTTTCTGAGGTCCAGAGAAACCTTTTCAAGCTGGTGTACCGGGTGATAGAGCTGTGCAACTCCGAGCGAACGGTAGCCTTTTGCCATTTTCTGCGCAAGCTCACCGCGCAAGTCCTTTGCTTTTTTCAGTATTTTGAAGAATTCAAGGATAAGAGCATCTCTTTTCTGCTTAAGGAGCTTATGGCCTTTTCTGGCCAACTCTATACGCTCCTTTGTCTTGATGAGCTCCATCCTTGTCGGATTTACGTCCGTTGCGGCCATTAATCATCTACTCCTTTTTCTCTATTTTCTTTTCCTCTTCCTTTGCCTGCGGAAGGTATTTTTTGATGTATTCTGTCTTGACTCTCTTGAGTTCCTCTTCAGGCAGTATTGAAAGGAGCTCCCATGAAATCTCAAGTGTCTTGTCAATGTCCCTGTCTTCATACGGTCCCTGCTGGACAAATCTCTTTTCGAATTCATCCGCAAGCTTGAGGAATCTTCTGTCTGTTGCACTGAGCGCCTCTTCACCTACAACCGCACTCAAACTTCTCAAATCTCTTCCTGAAGCATATGCAGAATAAAGCTGGTCTGAAACACCTTTATGGTCTTCCCTTGTCTTTCCAGGACCGATACCCTTGTTCATAAGCCTTGAAAGCGAAGGCAGGATATCGACGGGCGGATAAATGTTCTTCCTGTGAATGTCCCTGCTCAGGATAATCTGCCCCTCCGTAATATAGCCCGTAAGGTCCGGAATCGGGTGGGTCTTATCATCTCCAGGCATTGTCAGGATTGGAAATTGCGTAACAGAACCCTTTGCCCCTTTTACCCTTCCTGCCCTTTCATAGATTGTAGAAAGGTCGGTGTACATGTATCCGGGGTAGCCTCTTCTTCCGGGAACCTCGTTTCTTGCCGAGGAAATCTCACGAAGAGCTTCACAGTAGTTGGTCATGTCCGTAATAAGTACAAGAACATGCATGTCCTGCTCATAAGCAAGATATTCTGCTGTTGTCAGTGCAAGCCTCGGAGTAATCAAACGCTCAACCGAAGGGTCGTCCGCCAGGTTCAGGAAAAGAACTGCATTTTCCAATGCTCCTGTTATTTCAAAGTCTCTGATGAAGAATGATGCTTCTTCGTGCGTAATACCGACTGCAGCGAAAACAACAGCGAATTTTTCTCCGCTTCCGCGAACTTTTGCCTGTCTTGCAATCTGTACTGCAAGCTGATTGTGCGGAAGACCTGCACCTGAGAAAATAGGCAGTTTCTGTCCTCTTACAAGCGTATTTGTTCCATCGATTGTTGAAATACCAGTCTGGATAAATTCAGAAGGTTCTTCACGCGAATAAGGATTAATCGGAAGACCGTTGATATCAAGTTTTTCTTCAGGAATTATCTTAGGTCCTTTATCACGAGGTTCGCCAAGTCCTGTAAATGCTCTTCCGAGCATATCGGTGCTCAATCCGATTCTCATTGTTTCCCCAAGGAAACGAACAGAAGTCTGGGTCGTGTTGATACCTGATGTCGGGCCGAAGACCTGGATAACGGCAGCAGTCTGGCTGACATCAAGAACCTGTCCTTTTCTTCTTTCCCCGCTTGGAAGCATGATTTCAACTATTTCATTGTAACCAACGCCCGAAACGTCTGAAACGAATACAAGCGGACCCGCGATCTGTGTAATTGTTTTATATTCTTTCATCATGATCACCTCGATTTTATGAGTTTTTCAAACTCATCATCCATATCCTTCTGGAGTTTGTCGAATTCCTTCATCTGGTCTTCAGGAATCTCCCTCATTCTTCCGATTTTCTTTACTGTCTCAAGCTCCTGGATTTTCTTGAGCTGTACTCCCAGGTCAAGAGCAGAATTGCTTCTGTCATTGAATTTCAGGATTGTCTTGAGCATCTGGTATTGTTTTTCAAGGCTGCACTTTGCATCAACATCGCTGAATGCGTTCTGCTGCAGATAATCTTCCCTGAGCATCTTGGTAACAAGAAGAACTGCCTGTTCTTTTTCAGGAAGAGCATCAGGACCTACAAGCTGTACGACTTCCTGGAGTTCTGCCTCTTTCTGGAGCAGTATCATCGACTTCTTCGTCAAATCAGGGAAATCTGATGAAATGTTTTCCATAAGCCATGGTTCAAGCGCTTCCTTGTACAACGAATAGCTTTTCAGCCAGTTGAATGCCGGGAAGTGCCTTCTGTAAGCCAAAGAAGCATCAAGTGCAAGGAAAACTTTCGTAACACGCAGTGTGTTCTGTGAAACAGGCTCTGAAATATCACCACCAGGAGGTGAAACAGCCCCGATAACAGAAACAGAACCATATCTTTCATCGCTTCCGAGACACCTTACACGCCCTGCCCTTTCATAGAATTCTGCAAGCCTTCTTGCAAGATAAGCAGGATAACCTTCTTCACCGGGCATCTCTTCAAGACGTCCGCCGATTTCACGCATTGCCTCGGCCCATCTTGAGGTAGAGTCGGCCATCAAAGCAACGTCATAGCCCATGTCCCTGAAATATTCTGCCATTGTAATACCTGTATAAACAGAAGCTTCACGCGCTGCTACAGGCATGTTTGATGTATTTGCGATAAGCACTGTCCTTTCCATCAAAGGCTTTCCGGTATTCGGGTCAATAAGCTCAGGGAATTCCTTAAGCACATCAGTCATCTCGTTTCCTCTTTCTCCGCATCCGATGTAAACGACTATCTGGGTATCTGAATACTTAGCCAGTGAATGCTGTGTAACCGTTTTACCAGAACCGAAAGGACCGGGAACACATGCAGTTCCTCCTTTTGCAATCGGGAAAAACGTATCAATGACTCTCTGTCCTGTAACAAGCGGCATTGTCGGAGGGAACTTTTCAATAACAGGCCTTGCCTTTCTTACAACCCATCTCTGATAGAGTTTAACAGGATATTTCTTTCCTTCATGTGAAATCTTTGCAACAACTTCCTCAACAGTGAATTTTCCTGCTTTGATGTCATCGAGTTTTCCATCGTTAGGGGCCATAATTCTGTGCTCGATAAGCTCTGTTTCCTGCACAGTTCCAAGAATGTCTCCTCTTTTTACTTTATCTCCTTTTTTCATCTTTGCCTTGAAATCCCATTTTTTCTTTCTGTCAAGAGGCTCTGTAACAACTCCTCTCTGGATGTAAAAACCCTTGGATTTTTCCTCTATCTGTTCAAGAGGCCTCTGTATACCGTCATAGAAGTTTTTCAGGATACCCGGGCCTAATTCTACGGACAAAGGCTCTCCTGTTGATTCAACAGGTTCTCCGGGCTGAAGACCTGAAGTGTCCTCATATACCTGGACAACCGCAACATACCCTACGATTTTGATTATTTCTCCGATAAGTTTGTCCTTACCCACTTTTACGACGTCGTATAGCTTTGCTCCGGGCAGTTCTGCTTCACAGACCGGACCGGATATTCTTTTTATGTATCCTCCTTTTGCCATTTCATTCTCCTCCTGTTATCATTTTTTTGCTGCAAGGTCAAAACCGAGAGCCCGCTTTATCAGCTGCCTTATCTCATCCCCTTCCTCACTCACACCGCTGTAAGCAGGCATCGGGATTATGACAGGATAGGCTATGCTGTCGAATTTTTTCTTCAACCTCCAGTCAATCTTGTTCAGTAAATATTCGTTGACAACAATTATTCCGAATTCCTCTTCGGTCAATGCCTGTTCGATTTTCTGCTGGAAATCAGATTCGTCTGCTGCCCTGCAGTGCTCAAGCCCTGCAAGACGCATGCCCGTTACAAGAGGGGCGTCTCCGATTACCAGTATCTTTGCCTTTACCATTTTTACACCGTTACAAGCATTTCCCTTACTTCCTCCTCAGGAACTTCGAACTCCTTTGCCTTCGCGATTCTTCTCAAATCGTGCATCTCTGCCTCCTTAAGCAGGATAAAACCAAGAACAACACCTATCGAAAGTAAACTTCTGTGGAATGCAGCAACCTTTTCAGCAGCGAGCGCTTTTTCAAGAGCAATCTCAAGGTCAACAAGCGAAAGCTCTCCTTCCTTGATTTCAAGCTTTCCGAATTTTGATTTTATCAGGTGCATTGCAGCCTGCATGTCCGAAGCTTCAATAAGCTTCTCTATGAAAGAGGGCCTGAGTGTTCCTCCTTTTATCAGGTATTTTTCAATCTCGTCCTTGCTGAATTTGTATTTCTTCAGCCTTTCAACTATGAGAATATTTTTCGCATCGATTTCGTTCTTCAGGATGTTCCTGATTGCGGTTATTTCCTTTCCTCCGACCTGCGCAAGACCTTTGTCCATGAACAGGTAGGTATATGCGTCCATAATACTCTCAAGCTGTACGAAAGTATTCATGTTCTTCAGTGCATTGTTGAATATCGTTCTCATATTCTTGCTGAAAGCAGCAGTGCTTACCGAAAGCATTTCCTTTCCGAGCTCTGTTTTCTTAAGCTCGTTGAAAAGCTCGTCTCCTTCCGCCTTCATTATCTGCTCGCATTCATCTTCCGGAAGTCCTCCTACCGAGAAAAGGTATGGTTTTATGTCCTTGTAGCTCACTCCCTGCATCTTCGCGTGGATAAGGGTTTTCATGTTAAGGATATCCCATTTCCTCAAAAGCGCCTTAACCGCAGGAAGGTCTTCTTTCGGAGCAAGCTTCATTATTTTTCTGACTGTTCTTGAGAAGTTCCTTGCAGATGCGATTTCGATTATCTGCGAGCCTGTGTATCCTCCCCCGCCAAAATCATCCTTGTAGGTGCTCCTCTGAAGAAGCTCAGCCATACCGTCAACCGTCCTTACCCTTATCATCTCTTCAAGAGTGTTCGGGTCGAGCAGGAGAGCTTTCATTACCTTTATCCTTGCATTCGAATACCCGTATTTCAGGGCCTTGGACTCCAGCTTCGGAATTTCCATCTTTATTTACCACCGCTGAAAAGCTTTGCAGCTATCATCTTTCTCAGCTCATCCCTTCTGAGCTCGAAAAGAGTTTCAAGGGTCAAATCAACCTTCATCTTTCCGTCCTGAGTCTCAATCACAGCACCGCCAAGAGAATCAAGATTGTTTGCAACCTTGCAGCTTTTCGGAAGTTTTGAAAGAAGTTTTTTGTCTTCCTTACTTACTCTTATGGTAAGCTTCACTCCCCCAAGTTCCTTTACGGCAGCTGAAACGCTTTTTGAAAGGAAGTCCTTGTACTCCTTGCTTTTCTTCACTTCTTTCAGCGATGAAAAAAGGTCGTCTATCGCACTGTTGATTGCGTCTTCGCGGGCTTCGGCGGTCACTCTTTTTGCCTCTAGCCTTGCCCATGCGAGCCGTTCATTTTTCTGCTCTGAAAGAAGCTTTTCAATTTCTTTTTCGGCTTCGTTTCTCAGTGTAGAACGTTTTGAACGCTCGTCTTCCTTCATCTTCTTTACGTGCCATTTTGCCGCTTCGACAATCTTGGCTGCCTCGTCATCCGCCTCTTTGATCAAAGAGGACGTAAGCCTCTCTATTCCCATGGTTGTTCACCCGGGATTAGTGAGCTGCGCTTACTTCCCCGATCAGCAGGAACGCTATGACGAAACCGAACAGTACGATGGTTTCCGGAATAGCAACGTAAATAAGTACGTTCTTTTCGAACTCCGGTCTTTCAGCTGCAACTCCAAGTGCAGTTGAACCCAATGTTCCCTGAGACCATGCTGCTGCGAGCGCACTAAGTCCCATCGCGATTCCAGCTCCGAGTGCCGCACCGGCACCAGATGTCAATCCACTTGCTAAATCTGCCATATATTTTCACCTCTATTTTTTTAACGCAAACGGCGAGAAAAGAACTCCCCCGCCTTCAAGGAATTTCGACCTGAACTCGATGATATTGAGACGGCCGACCTGTATAATCGATTCAAACATCGCTATAAACGTATTAACGAAATGAAGCGCAATAAGCAGCGGGAACAGCAGCAATGCCATTAAACCCACCTCGGGAACTGGCAGGAAGAAGTCATTGATTATTTCTGCAAGAACCACTCCTGCAACTCCTACTGCCGCGATACGTGCATATGAAAGAACATTACCCACAAGGCCTGGAAGCTCAAGCGCTCCTACGGCCCCTTCAATATATACCAGAACAATAATGGAAATCACTGCAAGAATAAGCGAAGGGAGCATGAAAATCTCCGGAAGCACTCCGAAGAATCCTGTTGCTATTGCAATGCTTCCTCCTATTTCTGCTCCAAGCCATGCAAGCTTTGCTATTGCATGCTTCCTGTGATGCTTCCATAACGTAACTGCACCAAGTAGGAAGCCTATTCCGACATGTATAAGGCCTACAAGCAGTGTAAGGCCTAAAAGAAGCGAGAAATCATGCAGCCTGTGCAGCGCTGCAGTGTATAAAGGAGATGTTGAAATCGGAAGACCCCAGCTGCTAAGGAACTGCAGCCATTGCGTATGAGTCAGCCCTGCCCATTCATCAAATATGATGCCAAAGAACATTGTCGGAAATGCTGAAAGGAACCAGATTCCTGCAACACTGAGCATTATCTGGCTTTTTGAAAATATTTTCATGAACCCCCATGCTATAATCAATGAGAACATTCCGTATATGACATCCCCGACAATCATACCGTAGATTAAGGGGAGTCCTATGAAATAAATGAAAGTTGGGTCGAATTCATGATAGTTCGGAAGAGAGAAGCTTTTTGTAATGAATTCAAACGGATGGGAATAGCCCGGATTGTCAAGCACTATCGGAGGCTGTTCCTCTTCCCCGATTTTCATATCCTCAAGCAGTGCAGTATCCCCGAATTTATCCATCATTATTTTAAGTTTGTCGAATTCATCTGCTTTCAGCCATCCTTCTATTAGCGATGCGCTTTTTGAGAATGCGAATTTTGAGGATATTTCGGTCCTTTCGGCTTCTATATCAAGAAGTGCTGTTATTCCAAGCACTTCGGCGGCATGTTCTTTGGAAATAGTTTTTCTTTCTGATTCTATTTTTGCAAGCCTTTCTTTCTTTTCAGTGAGCAGCCTGTTCAGTTCAGAGAGCTTATCCTTCGGAGTTGTCATAAGCTCCGGAAGCTGCAGTGGTGAGAAACCAAGTTCGTTCAGAATACTGTCCGGAGAAGATGAATCCCTGCCGTACAACAATAATACAACGCTGACTGCACCTTTTTCATCTGAAGCCAGTATATTATAGTCTTTCATAACTTTCCATAGCTTTTCCTTGAGCATAGGAATTTTAGAAGTCTGTATTTCGCCCACAGTATAAGTAACCGTCTTGGAAGAGAGCATGCTGAAGTTCAGGCCTTCAAAAGGCTGGAGTTTTTCAACAACTTCCGCCTGCTGTTTTATTTTTGTTATTTCCTCGGTTATTTCCGTGGCTTCCTTTGAAATTCCTCTGAGTCTGGAGCCCACATCAGCATCGATTTTCTTTGCCTTTTCCACAGCTTCCTTGCCGTTGATATTAAGTTCCTTTGATTTTACGGATTTTACGATGTCAGCATCCATATTCGACGCAGTATTTCTAAGTTTTAAGAGTTGTGATGAAACATCGTCAAAAAATTCGAGAGGTCTTCCCCTTTCAAGGCCTTCAATCCTGAACCTTCTTATTTCGACCAGACCGAGTTCGTGCAGCGATTTTATTACGTCCGGGAGAACGGACTTGAGTGCATACACTCTGATTTTTTTCATTTTGGCTGGTCTCAACATCTTACTCCCCCTCAGAGCTGCGATATAAAGGATTTGCAAATTGTCAGCAGAGTGCGTTTGTCAAGGCTCTTTTTCTTGGTCTTTGCCGCAGCATCCTTTGCCTTTTCGATTGTCTTCTGCACTTCTCCCTCTATCTCTGATTTCCCTGCTTTCAGCTTTTCGTTCTTGTACTTCGTTACCTCCTCTTTTGCAGCCGCATCCTCTTCTGCTATCTCTTCCTTTGCCTTTCTCAGGATTTTGTCGGCTTTCTCTTTGGCGGCAGAAACAGTTTTGTCGGATTTTTCCTCCGCGGACCTGATTTCCTCAACAGTCTTCATAAAGACTGAATGACTTGGATTCTCATGCATAGCTAACACCAAAACAAGTCTTCCATGACAGTTGAGATGTTTAAAGAGAGAAATATTTATAAACATAAGCAACACAAACAAATAACACGCTTTTTAGAGGCAGATATGGGGATGATATTATGGGTGCTTACAAATACATAACTGAAGCTTTCCAGAAGGAATACAAAGGAAGGTCTGAAGTGTACAGACAGAGAATAATAGGATGGAGAAAGAAACCGGCTATAGAGAAAGTCGAGAGGCCGACGAATCTGACAAGGGCAAGAAGACTTGGATATAAGGCAAAACAGGGATATGTCATCGTTAGAGTAAGAGTAGACAAGGGAAGACGAACCAGGAGAAAGCCCATGGGTGGAAGAAAGCCGAAGAGCAATTACAGGTTCGTACAACCCGGACGTTCACATCAGGTAATCGCAGAACAGAGGGCAAACAGGAAATACAGGAATCTTGAAGTGCTTAATTCCTACTGGGTAGGAGAAGACGGAAACTACAAATATTTCGAGATAATCCTTGCTGATGCTTCAAAGCCTTCGGTTAATGTAAGCTCTGTAATAAGGCAGGGCAAATCATTCAGGGGACTCACTTCTGCAGGAACCAAAGGAAGGGGAACAAAGAAGAAAAAACCGAACAAGACAAGAAGGAGAAAAACAGAGATAACGAGGAAAATAAGGGAAAGAGCGAAGAAAGAGGCACTGAAGACAAAGAAGCCCAAGGAAAAAGCGAAAAAAGAAAAGCGAAAGAGGGTAAGCGAGAAAAAGCCTAAAGCTCCCAAGAAAGAGGAAAAGAAGGAAGAGAAGAAATGAGCAATATTATTACTATTAATAATATAGAAGAGGCTCCTAAGCACAGAAACAAGAAAGTTCTGCTACTTCTCAAGAACTATACTTATGATGAGGGTTCAGTGAAACTCATCGCTGAGAAGAAAAAAGCCTGTTTTCTGATAGATTTGGACAGAATAATAAACAGCAGAGGTCTTCAGCGCGCTCTTGAACTGTCGCGCATCAGAACTTTTCTCGGATTGTGCAACAGATTCGGCGCATTTTATGCATTGAAAAGCGAATCTGACAGAACTCCTGAAGAATTGATTAACATAGGGCTGCTTCTCGGCCTTAATCGCGGGCAGGGAAAATTTGCTGTTAAGATGCTTGAACATTATTAATGAGGGTGTAAAAATGATTGGAAAACTATCAGAAGAATTGAAGGATGCGATATTGGATACGATGCCTCTTGAAATAACCGTTATCGACGAAAATGACAGGATTGTTGCATGGAACAGGGATAAAACAAGGATTTTCAAGAGGGAGAAAGACCTGATCGGAAAGGATGTGCGTGAATGCCATCCCGAACATGTCCGGGATAAAGTCAGCCAGCTTCTCAAAGATATGAAAGAAGGAAAAAAAGACACGCATATAGCCTATAGCATGGGGCCTGACAAACAAAAAGTAAAAGTAGGGTATTATGCTCTCAGAAAAGATGGAAAATACATTGGAGCCCTTGAATGGAACCACACTGAAGAAAAAGAATAAAATTACTGCTCTAAGAAGAACTGAGCTGTAGGCGGTTCGGGCTGTTCCCCTTTTCTTTCCCTTATCTGCCTTACTATTTTCGGAACTACATCCTTCGGAACAGGATAATAGCCTGCATACTCCTGATACCAGATTGCCCTTCCCTGTGTAACTCCTCTCAAATCATTGGAGAAACCGAACATCTCGGAAACCGGCATAAGGGTTGTTACTGAAGCTGTTTCCCCTTCCTGTTCCATTCCCACGAGCTGTCCTCTTCTTCCGTTTGTCATGTTGATGACATCACCGGAATAGTCCTGCGGGCACTGGATAAGCACTTTCTGCTTCGGCTCAAGAAGAGAAACTCCTGCCATGAGCATAGCCGCATAAATCGGTCTCTTGGTGGTCGGAATCATCTGTGCAGGTCCTCTGTGGATATTGTCTTCGTGCAGAGTAGCATCTACAAGAGTAACTTTTGCACCGACTACTTTTTCCTTTGTCAATGGACCCTGGTTTGTTGCCTCTTCAAAACCTTCAACCATGAGCTCTTCGATTTCATTCAAATACTGGATACCTTTTGTTCCGTCGATGAAAATGTTTCTGTTGTGGATATCATAAACCTTCTTGGCTTCATCCCTTTCAAGACCGGATTCAATGAGCTTTTCAACGACTTCCCTGCCTTTCGGTCTTCCTTCTGGAATTTCACCCTTGGTCAATGCCTCCATAAGCTCCTCGGGCAGAGGCTCAACAACGAACTTGAGTTTGTTGTGCTTGTTCGGTGACTTTCCTTCAACGGGTCCTGCTTCACCGATAATTGTTTCCTGATAAACGACAATCGGTGGTGATGTAACAATCGGAATCTTTTTCTCATTCCTGATTTTGTATTCGATGATTTCAAGATGGAGTTCACCCATACCTGAAATTAAGTGTTCGCCGGTTTCCTGGTTAAGCGTAACTCTGAGCGTAGGGTCTTCCTTTGAAATTCCTCTTAAAACTTCAATGAGTTTTGCAAGGTCTTTGCTCTCTTTTGCCTCAATTGATTTCGTAACAACAGGTTCTGAATAGTGCTTAATCTGTTCGAACGGAGTTATCGGATGTGAAGCCACCGTTTCCCCTACATAAAGGTCTTTTAATCCTACAACAGCCCCGATGTTTCCTGCAAGAAGCCTTTCCGCAGCAACCCTGTCAGGACCCATGTATACTGCAACCTGCTGGACTTTTGAATATACTTTCTTTGATTCTATGTAAAGCTGGTCTCCTTTCTGTACAGAGCCTGAGAATAATCTTACAACACCGACCTCTCCCGCATGCTCGTCATAAACAACACCGAAACAAACTCCTACCGCCTTTCCGCTTGCATCACAAAGACGCATTGTTTTTCCTTCCTCGCTTTCCAGGTCTCCTTTCCAGAGAACCGGAATTCTGTAAGGCTGTGCTGTTTTCGGATTAGGAAGATTCTTGATTACCATCTCCAGGAGAACGTCGTCTACGGGAGATTTTTCAACAAGGAATTTATGGTCTTCCTCAGCGCATTTATCATAAATATCTTTGAAAGTGATGTTGAATCTCTTCATCGAACTGGCGCTCACTGCCCATTTATGGAAAGCAGAACCGAATGCGATGTTTCCTTTTTCAACTGCAATTTCCCAGTTATTTTTCTTTTCTTCAGGAGCATAGGAGGCGATAATCTTGTTTACACCGAGAAGAATCTTGATGAACTTGTCCTGCATTCCTTTCTGATCAAGCTTCATTTCGTTAATAAGCCTGTCAACCTTGTTAACGAAAATAACGGGCTGGGCTCTTTCCTTCAATGCCTGCCTCAAAACAGTCTCGGTCTGGGGCATTATTCCCTCAACAGCATCGATAACAAGAACAACACCATCAACCGCTCTCATTGCTCTGGTAACATGTCCACCGAAATCAACATGGCCGGGTGTATCGATAAGATTAATCAGGTGGTCTTTTCCCTCGTAGTTGAAACCAAGCGAAATGTTTGCTGATTTGATTGTAATTCCTCTTGCCTGTTCCTGTTCATCGAAATCCATGACTCTCTGCTCGCCGGCAAGTTCTTTTGAAATCAGGCCGGCACGGGCTACAAGTGAGTCTGTAAGCGTTGTTTTTCCATGGTCAACGTGTGCAACGATAGCAACATTCCTTATCTGTTCGATATTATTCATTAACTTCTGTACTTCTTCAACTACAAGTTCCTTTCTCGCCATAAAATTCACCAAAAAAGATTATCTTGCGCTTCTTGCCATACGCTCGCTTTCATCTTTCTTCTTTATCGCATAGCTGTTCTGCACATCTCCCTTTGCAGTGTAGATTATTTCTCCTGCAAGAGACTGTGCAAGCGATTTCTTCTTTTTGAATGTTCCCATCAACGCAGCAAGAGCAATATTTCTTAGGGCCATGTCAAGCCTTCTTGTTGCAGAAATATCAACTGCAATCTGGTAGCTCACACCACCGTATGAAACCCTTGTTACATCTTCGCATGGAGCAGAATTCTCAACAGCCCTTACAAGCATCTGCACCGGATTTTCCTTTGTTTCCTTTTCAACGATTTCAAATGCATCCTCAACTGTCTTAAGCACCTGCAGTTTCTTTCCCTGCAGTCTTCCTTTTGTTCTTATGACCTTTCCTGAAGTTTTTTCTCCGGTTCCTCCTCTCATGAGTTTGTTCGCAAGCCTTTCAACAACATTGACCCTTGCTTTTCCGAGAGTTCTTTTCGCATGCCTTGCCGATGAATGCGGAACGACAATAGGCTTCAGTGAAATCACCTGTGCAAGGCTCTTGTCGGCTATTTCAATATTTTCCGTGGAATATTTTTCAAAAAGTTTGTCTGTCATGTTTAAAACCTCTGGGTTTTAACAGTCAAAATTGTTTGCAATTTTGCCATAATCATCATCTCTTAGGTTTCTCCTTGCCTCTTCTGAGCATCTGGAGGTCGACTCCGTTGACTTTTACAATCTTGTATCTCACACCAGGAATAGAACCCATCTGGCCTCTCTGAGAACCTCCGAGTCCTGCAATAAGAATTTCATCGTGCTCATCTATGTAGGTGATTGCCTTGTCTCTCGGGGCAAATGCTGAAACGACCTTGCCGTTCTTTATAAGCTGGCATTTTACACATTTGATAAGACCTGAGTGCGGCTGTTTCTGCTCAAGCACTATTTTTTCAAGCACTATCGCCTTTGCCTGGGGTGCTCCTTCAAGCGGGTCGTATTTCTCTTTCAGATTAAGTTTTCTTCTCTTCCACCTTTTGGACAGCCACCTTGTACCCTTCCTGTTTCTCTTAACGTTTCTGCCGGCAAATTCGCCGTTTTTACCCTTTCCCTTACTCATTAATTCACCTTAAGATATGAGAATAAATTGATAAGTTCTATCTCATTTACTGAAAAGGATTTATAAATGTTGTGAAGCGCGCAATAAAAAGAAAAAAGAAAAAATTTGGCTCTAATCGAGCTCGAGCCAGAAGTAATGGGTCTCTGTTGTTCCTGCAGTCTTGTTGGTTGGTGCCATAAGCTCATAGTCGCCCGTGAGGCCGTTGAAGAGGTTGCCGTTCTGCGTAATGTTTACACAGAAAGCTACATCGCTCTTGGTTGCACCACCGTCGCCGACTGCGCACGTCTCAAAACCGCCTACGCCCGTTAATACTCCAACACTGGCTACCGGTATTCCTCCGATGTCAACGTTGCAGGCTGTAGTAAATGTGCTTGTGGCATTGTCAGTCTGAGCGCCGAAGTTCCATATTAGGTCTATTGCTGCAGCAGTAATTGGCTGTACTCCTACCCAGTTGAATCCGCTCGGGGCTGCAACTGCGCAGACTTCACCGCCGTTTACTGAACTCCATACCCAGCTGTAGAATATTGAGGTACCTGGAGAAAGTATGATATTACTGCCGGTTATGTTTCCCCAATAACCAGCCCACTTCTCAGTGGATACATTACTTCCTGTAAAGTTCAACGGGGTTACATTTCCTCCTTCGGTCGTCACGTTTGCCTGTGCACCGCTGGGAACGTATTTACCCTGTGCTCCCACTGTCCAGCTGTTTGCCGGCTGGATTGCAAAAGCAAGTCCAACTACAAAGAGCACGGACAACAAAATCTTTATTTTATTCATGATAGTCACCTTAGATCTAAGATTTGAGCTTTATAACCAAGATTAAGCTTTTTAATGTTGTGGTGTAATTTACGTCCATGAAAAGGCTTCTTTTTTTACTGCTGGCCATACAGCTGAGTTTCAGTACTGCAGTTGTCAATTCACTTGACGGCAGGGATGTTGTCTCAACAATCTATTATGCCGCTTATACAAATGATGATATAGTATTTGTAACGCCTGTATACAGCGAAGGAACCGTTTACGGGAAGACAGGAAGCGGAAAGGATGTCCTTCTGGTGCAGTCCGCGGATAATGTAATAATAACCGGAATGAAAAATGAACTGGAAAACAAAGGAAATACTGTTGAAGTAATAACATCCGAAGACCCGTATGAAACCAATCTTCTGCTTGCTGAAAGAAGCGGTGCAAAAAAATTCATACTTGTAGACCCTGTTTACGGTTATAATACGGTTTCCGTGCTTGCATATGCAAAATTAAATTCAATGTATCTTATTTTTGTTGACAAGAACAACCTGGATTCTGTTATGGGTTTCTTTGAAAGCAATAATCCGAGCGATATACTTATTTACGGTTATATTGACAGTGAAGTGAAAAACTCCCTTGATGAAAATAGAATACTTTACAGGGAGATAAACAACGGCGACAAATACGATGATAATATGGAGATAGCAGACATGTATTTTGAGCAGAATCCCTCAAAACAGCAGGTGGTGGTTTCTGACGGGAATTCATTTGATGATACGATTGCCGAAGGAAACGACCCGGTTGTCTTTATAAGCCAGCTCGTCCCGCTTTCGGTTTATAATTATATGAAGGAAAAGGCTGTTTCAGGGCAGATTCAGGTTGCAATGGTTGTTGACCAGGAATATGCACCTGCTGTCTATGATATGAAGGAATCGATAAACCATGAAGTCGGAGAGGAAGTGCTTCATGTCATAGTAAAACTTGGAGAAGGCACTGATACAAGCGGAGCCGGAATGGAGCAGGTGCCATTGTTTCCGCTGCCAGGACCTGTTCTTGGACTCACCATCAAAAGCGCGGAATACAATACGCTTTCAAAAGAACTGGAGATAACCTATGAAAATACCGGAAATGCACCTGAATACGTAAGGTCGCAGATACTTGTTTTTGTTGATGGAAATTATGCCAGCACAGTAGGAGATGATGAACCTTTTGCGCTGGGAAGAAGCGAGAAACTAGGTATCGGATATCCGGTAGAAATAGAGGAAGGTTCAATAACAGTAAACATAACTTCTTTTTACGGGTCTTCGAAGAAATCAGTCGAACATGGTATACAGACAATCATGTCCGCAGGAAGGGTTGAATTCTCTGATGAATCACTGCTCGAAGTTTCAGAATTCTCGGATGATCAGGAGGACCTTTACGTTACTTTTACCAACGGGGGAAACGTGGTGCTTTATTTCAAGCCGGACGTCACGGTGGATGTTGAAGGAAAAACAACAAAGATAGAAGATGAAAACATTTACACTTTAACCGCAGGGGAAAGCAGGATTATAAAATTCCCGGCTATAGCAAAACCGGATTCAGATGTAACTGCGGGAGCGGATTACGGGGCAAGGGAGGCATTCCTTGAGAAAAGAGTTGAAAATACCTATACTCCAGGCTCTGGTATTGAATTTGATATGAATCTTCTATATATAATAGTAATAATAATATTGATAGTAATCGTAGTCTATCTTTTTAAGAAGAAAAAATAGATTATTTTTTCCTTTTTTTCTTGTTATTATTTTTCCTTACCAGCAGGATAGTTTCACCGATTGCCTGAAGCACTATGATGTTTGTCATAAAACAGATTGTGAATATATTTACTCCGGGCAGTGCAAGTATAAGGGGAACAAACGAATAAACTGCTCCTTTCAGTATTCTTCTGGCTTTAAGCCTTCTCCAGGATAATGCGAAATTGAATACTGCAAGGATTATTGCGACAATCCATAATACGTAAATTGTAGCGGGCGGGAACAGGAACCAGTTCAGTGTTACCGGAAAACCGCATACCATTTCTCCTGCAAGAACATCCAGTACAGCATCTGCAATAAGATATCCTGTTTTTTCACCTATAAGAGTTATCATTCCAGGAGCGTCAAATGTATAATAGAAATAACCGTTTTCATCTGTGCGGATTGTTGCTCCATTGATATATACCAGGGCATCGGGTATTCCGTTTCCCCTTGTATCAACCAGCCTTACCACTGTTTCCTTGCCTGCAATGATTATGTCTTCTGTTATAAAGAATCCGAGCTTTGTGACATCAAGAAGAAGACCTGACTGCGGATATCCATCCTTGTATCCGTAGATTATGCCATCATAGGGAACTCCTATTGTACCATATCCGTTTCCGTCAGCAAGAATTCTCATGAAATTGGTGAAGATATCTGCAAAAGGAATGGGCTCGCCTTTGTTGTTTACAATCTGAACGCGTATGTCCTCCCCTTCGATTGCCTCGCCTTCGACTACAATTATTTCCAGTTCTTTCGGTACACAGGAATGGTCTATGCAGAATTCAGTGTTTTCACAGTCTTCATCGGCACAGCATTCGTATTCCAGGCACGCATGGTCGCTGATATAACCGCAGGGGCAGTTTATGTATATACATGAACCGCCTGAGCATACCTGGCTGGAGGAACAGTCACTATTGCTTTCGCAGTAAACGCATCTTCCCCCGCTGCACACATCGCTTTCGCATTCGCTGTCTTCATCGCATGTTTCATTTACTTTTTTCTTTGGCTTGCAGGCCCCGTCGTCACAATATTCATCCTCTCCGCAATCAGAATTTGAAGAGCATTCCGCAGTAACATAAACTATGAAATCCTCGCATTCAATTATGTCATCGTTTTCAGCGCATACGGTAAGAACATAGTCTCCCGCTCCGTTTACGGTTATCGGAAATCCTGCTGTTTCCTGGTCTCCTACGCCAAGACGGTCCACAATATCAGAACCGCATGTAAAACCAGAAGGACAGGATTGTATGTAAACATCAAGGTCCCTTTCAACAAAATCCCCTCTGTTTTCAATAAGAATATCCAGGTCAAATGTTTCCCCTACACCAACAGTATATGCTCCCGGAGGATAAATGTAAATTTTATGCTCATTGTGCGGTCCTGGGCCTGGTCCGGGTCCTGGCGGAGCACATGTGAAATTAACATCAACCCACAAGGTATAGTTTACCGGGCTTCCGTTGTTCGGAAGCATTATCTGGTAATCACTTGTTGAACCGTTCCAGTCAGGCCTGTTGTTGACTACTTCGGTTACAAAAACAAGATTTCCTGCAGCATCGTTAAGATATCCTTCCCTGAAATCAGACGGGGTTGCATTATTCGCATAGATATATGTTGTGGGAACATTGTTGAACAAGCCGTATGTCAAATCAAAAGTACTCAGAAGCGTGAAAGTATTCGAGCCGTTTTCTGTTCCGGGTGTGAAAGCATCAAGTGTTGCAAGATTTCCTGCTGAAAGAGGAAGCGTTATCCAGGTATCATTTACAGCTATCACATGCATCAGAATAGTCTGGATTGTACAGTTCGGGTCCTGCGCAACGAGGTTCAATCTTACAATATTGTTTCCGATGACGCTATAGGTATAGTTTACTCCTGCACCAAGAACTACCTCTCCATAAAGACCATCCCAATAAGTTGAATTAAGCTGGCCTGAGAGATTTAATTCTGTTACATTGCCGCCTTCTGTTGTAATCTGGGCAAAAGCAGTGCCTAAGAACAGCAGCATAAACAATGTGATGGATGCAAATTTCATTGATAATACCGCGTCGAGAATCTTTATTAAATTTGTGCTAAACACAGAATCTAGGCTGTCGCACAAGTCAGAGAGAAAAATAATATAGGTGCTAGGAGAAACATGATTTGTGACCACCATGTCATCCCCTAAAACACCTATAAGAAATAGAAATTGGAAAGAATATAATAATGC
>Ga0180433_10000667_pt1 | contig 58578 bp, 47 predicted proteins | sample SS_ome_8_FD_132980 | JGI IMG/M metagenome (GOLD analysis project Ga0180433, IMG submission 132980) | Hypersaline lake sediment archaeal communities from the Salton Sea, California, USA - SS_1_D_1 metaG | ecosystem: Environmental > Aquatic > Non-marine Saline and Alkaline > Hypersaline >... | reverse complement strand
GCTTGGTGGCAACAGAGAAGGGGGTACACCTGATCCCATCCCGAACTCAGCAGTTAAGCCCTTCATCGCCGATGGTACTATACACAAGAGTATGGAAGAGTAGGACGCCGCCAAGCTTTTTTTTTCGTAAGGGCTCGGTGGGCTTTGTTCATCGCTCAAGCAAACAAGAGCACTTCATCTTTCCAACTTTCCTCCTCGTAAATAGCCTGTGGCTATTCCCTTCGTCAGAAATTTGCAAATCTAAAGCACTCTTGTTCACCTATCAACGAACACGCCCCCCTCACCCTTACTCTTTCACATCCCTTCCACGACTTTCTGGATATACGTTCGCGAGAAGACAATTTCCTGTGCCCGTGCCCGAACGAACAACGCCCTCCTCGCCGAAAAAAAACTCGCGCCAAACAGACTTATCTCAAATTCAAACGAACACGCCCCTCTCACCCTCACTTTTCTTCTATTTCAAATTTATTATAGATAAACGCATTTGTAGAAAAATAATAGATATTACCCCAGAAAGCGACCTAAAAGCAGATGTCAGCATTTTTATATTTATTCACAAATCGTCTCATGTGTGGATCAGATTTCTCAAAAGGAATCTCGTCAAATCCATACCACTTCACCTCATTAAACTCTCTTGGGTCATATTTGGGGGTCACAGCGCTATCTCCTCGCAGTAGATACCAGAAGGTCACATCGGTATGAAGAGGAGTCAATCCAACAACCTCTGTTTTTGTGGCCAGGAGTGGTTTCTCCAATAAAAAGTTAGCTTCCATAAAGAGCTCTTCTTTCAGCTCGCGGCTTGCGGTCTCTTTTGGATGCTCATTGGGCTCGACGTGCCCTCCCGCCGGCAGCCAGAGAAGGGACTTTTTATGATCGACAAGGAGTATCTTCTCCCGCTCAGACTCTGATTGCTACCTATTCATTTTCCAAGGAATTTTCGATTTTCTTTCAGATTGTAGCGTGCATTTTACCCACATACTTCGTAAAGTAGGGGGTAAAATGCCCGCTACAAGGTGGAAGAAAAGAAAAATTCAAGGGGAAATGAAGAGGTAGCAATCAGGGTCTCAGGATCGATGAGACAGATGTACGAAACAAGGTGCGTGTCAGGTTTGTCGGGTTTTTGTAAACGGAAGATCTCTGCGCCCGACTCAATCCAATGGCGAATAAAATCGATGTGATTTCTCTCTATCTGATCGAAGGGTGTGATCCCCGTCGCGATGTTGTAAATGGCCTCTCTCATGGAAAAGATGTTACCAGTTTACTTTTTTTTCGGCTTGGGATAGTTTTGGTCTCTTATATAGTTTTTTCTTGAGAGGCTCTTATGCGCAGGGTATGGCCCGCTTTTTTCCTTCTATCTTCTTGTCTATTTGCCAATGATATTGACGATCGTCTCGACGATCTGATCGAAATGGCTGAGACCAACGCCCGCTTTGATGCCCTTGAGGAGCAGCTCTCTCAGGTGATCACGCAGTCAAGTTACGGCTCGTCCTCTTCCTCCGATCTCGACGCGCTCCGCGAAGAGGTCAAGACACTCAAGTGTCAGATGGATCAGATCACTGCTGTCAACGCCGTTTGTGACAATGGGGTCTCCCTCGCCCATCTGCGCCCTGAGAAGGGGTCTGGGTTTTACGTGACGCTTGCCTATCTTTACTGGCAGCCATTTGTCTCAGGAGGGGAGTATGCTTACAGCTACACTCTCGACTTTAACGATCAGTTCCCCCTCACACCACTCCTTCCAAATGGAGATAGCAAGATGGTGACTTTTGGGGCCAAAAGTGGCATCCGGCCGGGGATAGGGTACACCCTTCCCTACGATGGATGGGATTTATACCTGTACTACACCTACATTCGTCCAAAAGAGACGGAAAGCACTCAGGTGCAGACAAGCAGCCTTTTCCCCATGATGGTCTATCAGGGAGTGGCCGAGTCAGATAGCGTCGAAAGGGCGCGCATGCGCTACGTTCTCCGCTTGCAAACGCTTGATTTTGAGCTGGGCAAGGGGGTCTTTATCAGCCCAAGGGTTGCCCTCCGCCCTCACGTGGGGATCCGCGGCGCTTGGATAGATCAACACTACGATCTGCGCTACGAAGGGGATGAGCTCAGCAATCAAGGGCAGTTTTACGACGTCGATGGGGAGAACGATTTCCACGCTGGGGGGCTACGCGCGGGCTTTGACTCGACCTGGTTTTTTGGGTATGGACTCCACCTATTTGGCGATTTAGCGGCTTCTCTCCTGTGGGGAAACTTTGATGTGCGGCAAAAGCATCAGTTTGACAACATCACCATCGCCGATCTGAAATACGACTATTCCCGCATGGCTCCCACGGTCGATATGAAGCTCGGCCTGGGCTGGCAAATTTGGTTCAACTGCAATCGGAACTGCTTCCGCCTCCGCCTCGGCTATGAGATGAACTACTTCTGGGATCAGTTCCAAGAGCACCAGTACACAGCTGACACGCGCCCGATCATCTACCGAGGGGGCCGCGATATTGGGTTTCACGGGTTGACTATTGAAGGGAGAATGGACTTTTAATGGGTAAACTCCCTTGGTGTCTTCTCCTCATCTGCCCCTTATTTGGGCGGGTTGAGCCCTTCACTAAGACGGCTCAAGAGGTTTTCGAGTCAATCGCCGAGGTCGCCCCTTCTAACGATTTGAGGGGGTGCAAAGCGCGCCTTCTCTACCTTCTCAAGGAAGATAGCAACTTAGCACCCGCTGTGGCCTACTTTGTCGAAAAGATCGACGAGCACCTAGATCGCCACGCCGACGCCGAGGCTTTCCGCGCCTTCATTCAAGAGAAATTCCGCACAAAAAAGAGCCCCTTCATGCGCTTTCCCTCTGTGAGAAAACGGGGCCTCGACCAGATTTTTGCCGCCACCTCGCTCGGCCCCTTGGGAGAGCCGACGGCAATCGATCAGATCTTTCTGACAATGGCCTCTTATCGGACAGAAGTGGCCGAGAAAAGTGAGGAGGCTTACCTGCTCGATGAGATAATGGGGGAGGTCTACCGCATCGGGAGTTTTGGGAGTCGCCACGAATTAGAGGAGAGCGTGCACGATCTCTACTCTAGAGACAAATGGTCCCTTTACTTCCGCTATCCGCGGGCCGACGAGGGGCTCATCACCACCCTGTTTGAGCTCCTCACGAAGGCCAAGGCCGAGCCAATGACCGATGTCGACCGCCTAGTGAGGGAGGCGACTAAGTGGCGCGCCCACGCAGAGGTCGACTCCTCTGAAGAGCGCCTCGCGGCAAAGCTCATTGAGCAGCTCACTGAAATTGGGAGCTTCGGCCCCCTCGCATCGATTGCCAAGTGGGCCCAAGAGATTTCCGATGGGGGATATGTCGACTTTGGCCCTCTCGATGCCCGCAGCAAAGAGATCTTTGAGTCCCTCTCGGGCTCAATGAGCGAGATGAAACAGGCTCTTAACAAGACCTATGCCTGGCTTGAGGAGCTCAAGGAGGAGAAGTGGTCCCCAGCCGCCCAACTCGCCAAGGTCACTTTAAACGATCTCCTCGCGATCTATGAATCGAATGGAACACTTCTCGACTTTCAAAAGCTCGTATTAGGGGCTAACGCCCCCAATTGCGACATCTACATGCAGTTTCCCGGCATCTCCCGCGCGGCTGTGAAGCGGCGTTACGCCATTGCGGGCCTCAGCGAGCCTCCGATGCCCACCCACCTCGATCGCATCTATGGCAAACTCACCCACTTCATCCGCACCCTTCCCCCCGCCTCCGACGAGGCGCGCCTGGCCACCACCATCCAGAAAATGGTCGAGAAAGTGGGGTCCAAAGGGCGTCTCATCACTCTCAAAGAGATGATGCTCGAGCGCTTTTACGAATCGGGGCGCGACATCCACTTGTGCTACCCCAGACTGACGACACACTCTTTGGAGAAACTCTACGAGCTCGTCGAGCTCGGGGCCCCTCCAAGACTCACCTTGATCGATCAAAAAAAGCGGGAGTCCACCCATTTTTTGCACCGTCAGACACTCACCCCACAATTTGCCCAACTTCTTACCGATTTCAATCGTCAGCTCGATCAGCAGGGGAGTTTTGGGGACTTTCAAAAGGTGCGCCACTGGGCGGGGCAGATCGCCCTAAACTCCGAGCGGGTCTTCACGGCGTTGCCGCGCGATGAGCAGCTGAGATTTTTAGCCCTCACAGAGCTTGAGTACGACTTAAGTCAGGTGATCGAGGCCATAAAAACCGAAGAGCGTGAGAAGGGCTCACCCTACGATCGCCTCCTCACTGGATTTTTGCGCGACTTAGAGACGCTCAACCGGCAAAAAAAGAGCTTCGCCCACCTCCAAATGCACTTAAAATCGCTCCTCACAAAAGACTACGATCTCTACTTTAAATACCCAGGACTGAGTTTTGACGATCTGCAAAACTTTTACAATTTGGTCTTTTTAGGACCCGCGCCTTACCCCACCTTGATGGATGAGCTCTACGCCCACCTTGCGCAATACCGCCAGACGCAAAAGATCGGCAAAGCCGAGGAAGCGCTCCTTACCCGCATTGAGTCGCAGATGCGTTTGATGGGGAGTTTGGGCTCTCTTTCCGATTTGCAAAGGTGGTTTGAGGTGACCTTTGCCAACCACAGCGTGTTCTATCAACACCCCCATCTACCGCAAGAGGGGGCCGATCACCTCTACCACTTACTCGGAATGGGGAGGGCGCCCGAGCCCACCCTCATCGATCTCAAAGTTGCCTCAACACTCGACTGGATGGCGCACTTAGATCCCAATTCCTTAGACCACAAGTTAGCCAGTAAAGTCCTCGAGCACCTCTTTCACGAGGGGAGCGCCGGAGAGTTTGCCAAAGTGCAGCAGTGGGCCCAGGGCTTTGTCGACAACAATTATAAAGAGATAGAGCCCCTGCCTTGAATCACAAAACTTAAAGTGTATGTTTATGAAACCATTATTTTTTACCCTAGCCTCCCTCTCACTCTTTGCCTCACAAGGCATCGATGAGATGATCAAAGAGACCTTCCTCGCCATCGTCGAAGTGGCCCCTTCCTCTGAGTACGACAAACTCTTTGCCAAGATCGATGAGTGGGAAACAGACGACGAGACCGCCTTGCCCTTGACCACCTACCTTAAGGACCGACTCTACCTCATTCGGAGCTCGGGTAAAAGCTGTGACTTTGCCAAAATGACGTTAAGGGATGAGCTATCAGCAGAAAAAAGTCTCTTCATGCGCTTTCCCGGAGTGACAGAAAAACAGTGCCACGCCTTCTCCGAGCTGATTGGATTTGAATTTGCCACCGCGCCAAGTGCCATTGATCACATTCACGCCAATTTATGGGAGCAACTCCACACAGCCAGCGATACAGACCAAGTCTTCTTGCGTGAGATGATCACCACCGTGAAACAAGTCGGAAGTTTAGGGACTCTCCACGATCTAAGAGAGCACTTTGCCGCCCATTACCCCTCCGAATTTAAGGACCTATATTACCTCTTCCCTGAGGCGTCTCAAGCGACTATTGCTCACGTATACGCCCAACTATCCGAAGAAAAAGCCCCTAAAATCACCCACAACGACGAAGTGCTCCGACAGCTTGTTGTGTGGCAAAAAGAGTCCTCCTTAGGGAGCGATGACCACAAATTGGCCTCATGGCTCATTGAGCAAATGGACACAATTGGCAGTTTTGGCGATTTTGAGGCCTTCGTGCGCTACGGCAAAATGGTCCACTCCCGCCAATTCGCCATGGTCCCTAAGCTATCTGAAGAGCGGATCAGAGAGTTTAACGCCATTTTAGGGCACAACGCCAAAGTGGAGCAGGCTGTGGCCGATGCCAAGCGGTGGTTTGAGAGCTTAGACCCTGAAAAAGATGGCGCGAGCTACCGCCTGGCCAAAGTGACCCTCTCCGACTTAGAGTCGTTAAAAGAGGATCCCGAGGCCTACGCCAAAGCCAAAATGATGATCGCTCACGCTTTCCCTCCCCACCGCGATATCTACATGCAATTTCCCGGAGTGAGTCGGGATGACGTCGCCCGCCGCCTCTCCTTTGTCGATATCTTTGAAGTACCCGCCCCGACCGCCATCGATCGCGTCTTTGCCAAACTCTACGACTACCAGGGCAATCACAACCCCCACACAGCCGAATACCACCTTGCCCAGATGACCCTCAACCAACTCGAGGAGATCGGCTCATATGGCACCCTTTTAGAGCTCCACGCCTGGGCTGAGACCACCTTCAAAGATCACGACCTTTTCCTCCGCTACCCCAATCTCTCCGAAGAATCGATTGCCCTTTACGCCGATCACATCGCCTACTCCCCATTAAAAGTGCCCACAACGCTCGATCTCAAATACCGCGAAGTTGTCCACCATCTTCAAAAGATGGCTCCGGAGAGCGCCCTGGCCGATCTCACCAATCAATTCTTAGCAGCGATTCGCAGTTTTGGCTCACACGGCGACTTCCACCTCGCCCAAGAGTGGGCCCAGCGCACCTTGTTTGAAAATGAGAGAGACAGCGAGCTCAGCCTCCACGAAAAACAGCTCTTTCGCCGCATTGCCGGCCTCAACTACGACGTGAAGAAATTCTACATCTACGCCCTGAGCCTAGTTGACGAGAGTGCCCTCACAGAAGGAGCGCTCATCACCCACTTTGTGGGCGATCTTAAGCAACTTCGCGCGAGCAAAATCTCGCAGCGGGAGTTCAATCAATACTTAAGTGAGCTCCAAAGCAAAGAGTACGACCTCTACATGAAATTCCCCACAGCGACAAAACCCGAGGTGCAGTCACTCTACGACCTTCTCTACCTTGGGCAAGCCCCCGACCCCACGCCGATGGATCTTTTCTACCAAGATCTCAATGCCTGGCACCGAGCAGGGCTGACCGAAAATGAAGTCCCTTTCTATGACCAAATTGATAAAAAGGTGCGCGCAATGGGTTCCCTTGGCGATGTCGCTGACCTCTCAGAGTGGTTTAACACCGAATTCATCGGCGCCCACTGCGACCTCTACCTCCAATTTCCCGGTTTAGAGATGGCAAGAGTGGCCTTTCTCTTTGATCACCTTCCAAAGGTAGAAACCGTCAGACCCACCATTATCGATATCAAAGCGGGTCAGGTCATGGCGTGGAAGGAGACCCTAAGCCCCCGCTCCTTTGAGTTTTTTCTCGCGGAGAGCATGCTTGAGAAAATGAAAGAGCTCGGCTCACAAGGGGATTACGAAACCCTGCAACTTTGGGCCAAAAGCTTCATTGAAGGCAGGAAAGGTGATCTTGAAAAAGACCCTGCAGAAAGCGCACACGAAGCCCCAGTTCAAAGTGTCTTTGATCAATCTGACGAATTGGGAGAACCCTCTTTAACGTCGATGTGAGAAAGGGCTCTTCAAACGCCTCATCAACCCCAATCTCCCGCTCGATGACAGGGAAGTGCTCCCTCGCGATTTCGATCACAACCGAGCGGGTGATTCCCTTTAAAATTCCGCTCTTGGGGGTGATCAGCGCCCCATCCTTAAAGGCAAAAAAGTTGGATGTTGACCCCTCCAAAATCTGTTGATCGCGCACAAACAGTGCATCAAAAGCCCCGCTCTGTTTTGCCGCGTCAAGGGCCATCATCGAAGGGAGATAATTGAGCGATTTCACCTCGGGTAAAAAGCGCGCTATCGTCGTTGTGATCACGGAAACGCCGCTTTCATAAAGGGTGTCATCGAGCTCTTTATGGGGTTGCAAACAGATAATAAGCGATGGGGGCGCACTCCGCTCAATATAATCGCAACTTAAGCCCCCTGTCACAATCACACGGATGCTCCGCTCCTCATCAAAAGGGCACTGATTGATCAAAGCGCAAATGATCTCTTTGATCGCTCCAAGCGACTTTGGAAGGGGGCAGCCAATCCGATCGGCTGAAAATTTTAATCGCTGAAGATGGGCCTCAATTTTAAACGGTTTTTTGCCATATGTGACCAAGTGCTCAAACACCCCAAAACCCCGCGTCAGACCGATGTCTAAAGGCGAAATGGTGCCATTCAAATCATTATAAATTTGTCCATTTACGTAGATCATAAATGCAGTGTAATTAAGAAAAAAATGGGTGTCTAGAAAAAAAATTAAATAAAAACACTTGAGAATATAATTCAAAAAAAATATTTATGCGTATGAGGACACTTGAGAAATGAGGAGATAACTAATGGCCTTAAAAGACACCATGAAAAAAATGGGCACAATGCTCGAAAAGATTACCAAAGACATGCCAAAAGCCGCTAAAGGGAACAAAGCCGCTTCACAGCGTGTGAGAACTTTGACAATCCAATTTGAAAAAGTGGCAAAAGTATTCCGTAAGGAGTCAGTCGCCGCTTCTAAAGGTAAGAAAAAGACAACCACAAAGAAAAAAGCCCCTGCTAAGCGCAAGACAGCCGCTAAGAAAAAGACAGCGACCAAGAAAAAAACAACGACAAAGCGCAAAACAACAGCTAAGAAAAAAGCCCCAGCTAAGAAAAAAACAACCACAAAGAAAAAAGCCCCAGCTAAGCGCAAGACAACCGCAAAGAGAAAAGCTCCAGCTAAGAAAAAGACAACAGCCAAGCGCAAAGCCCCAGCCAAGCGCAAGACAACTGCTAAGAAAAAAACAACCACAGCACGACGCAAAAAAAGATAATTTTATAAAGGCCCACCCACCTCGTTTGAGCGGTGGGTCTTTTGTTTTAAAAAGGGATAAATATGGCGGCAGACACAAAAAAAATGATGCAAGATCTCGACAAACTCATCAAAGCCACACCCGATGTGGACATGGACAAAGCGTTTGGCGAATTTTTAGCATCCCACGAAGAGGCACTCAAAGGGTGTGATGAATACGTCGAAGGGCTCGTCCCAAGACTCGTCTTCATTGCCGACTTTTTGCGCTTACAGACAGAGATGATCTTAGGGGGCGATATCAAGAGCTCACTAAAGAGTCTTCTTATCTGGGCAGAGGCCATGGACCACGGCGATGTGCCGATGAACTTTGGCAACCGCACGCGCATGGAGAAGATGGCCGAGATTTTGGAGAAAAAAGCGCGCACACTCAACACCTCCTACAAAGACCAAGTCAAAAAGTGGGCTGAATAGGCTCTATTTCAAATATATTTTCGCAATATCCTAGAGTTTCTAGATCTGGTATACTTGCTACCACAGAGTGCGACCTAATAGCTGTTAGTAGGTCGCTACTCAGGGGTACTATATGCCAGACGTTGAATTGACCATTTCTTCCCTATCAAAAAAGGGGCACGGTAAGAGTGAGCTGAATGAGCGCTCCATTGAGGTCATGAACACCCTTCCAGGAGAGAGAGTTCTTGCCGAAATCCCCAAGCGGCGCGGCCGCAAGAAACGGGCCAACCTGTTAAAACTCCTCTCCACATCGCCCCATCGCGTCGAGCCCCGCTGCCCCCACGCGGCCATTTGCGGCGGCTGCGCCTTTCAACATCTCGCTTACCCCGAGCAACTTAAACTCAAAGAAGACAAAGTCACAACCCTCTTCAATCACCCCGTGCTCCCCATCATTGGTGTCGACGATCCCTTCTACGGTCGCAACAAAATGGAGTTCACCTTCTCCGAGACGCGGGCGGGGACCCGCTACCTCGGGCTGATCATGGCCGGCTCCCGTGGAGATGTCTTCAATCTCACCGAGTGTCATATGACCCATGAGTGGTTTGCTAAGACCCTCCAACAGGTCAGGGAGTGGTGGGAGGCCTCCGACCTCAAAGCCTACCACGGCCCCTCAGACTCAGGATCGCTCCGCACCCTAACCCTTAGACGATCGGCCCACACAGAGAGCCAACTTGTGATGCTCACCGTCTCCGGCAACCCCGACTACGCCCTTAAAACAGATCACCTAGAGAGCCTCAAGGAGTGCCTTAGCGGAAGCAGCCTCTTTGTCCAAATCCAGCAGACGCAAAAGGGGAGCCCCACCCAGTTTTACGAAATGCACCTAGCCGGCGAAGAGACCCTCGTTGAGACCCTCACCATCAAGGGGCGTGAGATGACCTTTCATATCAGCCCCACCTCATTCTTCCAGCCCCAGACCAAACAGGCGGAAAAGCTCTTCACCCACGCCTTAGATCTCCTCAATCCAAGCCCCAAGGACATCCTCTTTGACCTCTGTTGCGGCACGGGGACCCTCGCCCTCATCTTTGCCCCCTACGTGGCCAAAGCGATTGGGATCGAACTCAACCCCTACGCAGCCATTGATGCCCAGGTCAACAGTCAAGTCAACAACCTCTCAAATGCGACCTTTATTAAGGGAGATGTCTTTGAGGAGTGTGCCAAGCTCAAAGCCCAAGGGATTAAACCCGATATCGTGACCCTAGATCCTCCAAGGGCGGGGATCACCCCACAGATGGTCGACCTCCTCAAGGAGCTCGCCCCCAAGAAAATCCTCTACATTTCCTGCAACCCCACCACTCAAAAAGAGAATATAGAGGCCCTCATGCCCGACTATCAGATTGTCACCCTCCAGCCCCTCGATCAATTCCCCCACTCACCCCACATCGAAAACATCGCTCTCCTTGAAATTCATCCCTAAATCTGGCAAGATGGGTTGATTAACTAATTTTAAGGGGATCCCTCTATGAAAAAATATTTACTCGCCCTAGCGCCATTTTTTGCCACATCGACCCTTCTTGGGCAAGATGTTCAGGCGACAGCCACCAAACAGCAAAGCTTGATGCAAACTCTCATCATGATAGGGATCGCCCTCGTCTTCTTCTACTTCATCCTATGGCGTCCTGAGAAAAAACGGCGTCAGAAAATGGAGAGCCAAAGAAGTGCTCTTCAGAAAGGGGACAAAGTGACGGCAATGGGAATTGTGGGCACAGTGAACACAATCAAGGACAAGACAGTGATTCTAAAGATGGTCGATGGCGCAAAAATTGAGGTGGTCAAAGCGGCCATCACAGAGGTGAGCCCCAATGTTGACGAGGAGAGTAGCAGTGAGCCTGTGACGGATTCATAAATCGATTTAGAATACAATTAGGCCTTCTCTTAATGTCCTCTGTTTTAAGAACATTTAGAGAAGGCAATGATTTTATAGAGATGAATAATCTCCCACAACTCTATTTTTAAGAAATTATCGGTTTGATATTTAATCTTGATTTTCTATATAATTAATCCAGTTTTCAAACACATATCCACCATTTTATTATTTTCATCTATAAGTTCATCGTTTTCATTTGCAAGTTGATTGTTCTCTTCAATCATTTTTTTTATTTGATTAACAAGAAGTATTTGTTCATAATGTGCATTATCAAGATCATTATCAAACTGTTTTTCCCGAGCCTCTAGTTCCTCAATTTGAGTGTTGAGTTCATTGATTCTTTGTTCTGATTCTTCATTTTTTATATTGTTTTCTTTTTTTAATTCATCAATAGTATTCTCTAGCTTAATAATTTCATTTAATTGAGAATTAATATCATTTAAATATTTATAGCTATTGTCGTTTCCAGTAAATGTGCTTTTTGATAATTTACATAAAAATTCATTTCTAATTAGGAGTTCATTGATTTTTTGTTTCGACTTTTCAGTGTTTTCTTTTAACAATTCTTGAAGTTTTTTGTAATTATTTTTAAGATTATAGTAATCATCCTTTAGTTGATTGATTTCATCATAGATTATTTGATTTTCATCAGTGATTAAAGTATTTTCGTCTTGAAACTTTTCATTTTTACTGGTAAGGGTTTTTACTTTTTCATTCAAATTTTCAATTCGATTTAGAAGTTTTTTGTTATCATTGTCCGCCTTAGACAGCTCTTCTTTATCCACAGTATTTAGATTATTCTTTATTTTTAATTCACGAACAAGTTGTTTCAGTTTTTCTTTTTCATTGATTAAACCATCTACTTTTTGTTTCAGTTCTTCATTATTAGGAGCAATTACCTGCTGTGCGGGTTTGTTTTTAAGTTCAGTTTTGAACTCTTCGATTTTTGCGTAACATAACTCGATCGTCTCATCTTTTTCCTGCAAGTTGCTATTAAGCATTACAATTATTGAAACACACTTTTCGAGTTCAGACTTGTATTGTGCGAGTTGCTCTTTCAGCTCAAAAAGCTCCTTCTCTTTCTTTTCAGCATTGAGCTTTAATTTTTCAATTTCTGCATTTTGAATGATCATCAAGTTCTCATCATGTGCATCAAGCTCGTTTTGATTAAAAATTTCTGGCTCAAGAAGGTTAGCTTGGTTGTTCTGAATCTCTTGATTCTCAGCCTCTAACCGGGAAATTTCCCGCGCCTGATGAATGACCGCAGTGCGCAGAAGGGACATTTTCTCTTTAATCTGGTCTAAGTAGCTTTTAGTGCTTTGTCGAAGCTTATTGAGCTCGGTATTCTTTTCATTGACTTGAGTTTCTAGTTGAGAGATGACCTCTTCATTTTCATCAATCTGCTTATTAAGATTATGGATATTTCCTTTAAGAGAGCATTCAAGTTCCAGAATTTTGTGATCTTTAATCTTTGCGTCTTCCAAAAGTTTTGTAAGTTCTTCTGTAAGTCTTTGGGTCTTTGACTCTAAAAGAGAAATTTTCTCAGTCTTTTTCCTGATGTCATCTTCAAGCTCAGTGATTTTACTAGATTTTTCATGACTCTCTGTTGTTAACTGGCTGATTTTCTCGTTTTTATCACTCACTTCAATTGATAGTTGTTTGATCTTAGCCCTATTTTCTTGGATCTCAGAAGAGCGAGTCTCGATCTCTTTTTTGAGTTGTAAATTGTTGCTTGTTTCATTTTTCAATAATTGATTGAGTTTATCAGCTTCAATTGTCAGCGTCTCATCCTTTAGTGCTTGAGCATTAATCTCATTTTGGAGCTGAGAGATATTCTGGTTTTTCTTTTCAATCTGCTTATTGAGCTTGTCAATTTTAGAGTTTAAAGAGGAGATCTCATCGTCCTTATTGCTGCTGTTTGTTTGTAGATTATGAATTAGCAGTTCATTCTCTTTGATCTGCTGTTTAAGACTTTCAATGTCATTCTTAAGGGTTAAGACCTGACTATCTTTCTTTTGTAATCTGTGATTTTGTTGAGCGATGAGGCAATGAGCATTTTTCAATTTTTGAACAATGATATTTATAGATTGGGTGGTTTTCGTAAGATCAGCATTGAGATTATTTAATTTTTCTAATCCTTTATTAAATGCAATAGTCTTTTTGGAAATAGTTTTATGCAATCGTATGATTTCTTCTTCTAGATCAGCAATTTTTAAATTCTTAGTGCTGGCCTCATCTTGAAGTTGAGAAATTTCATTCATCTGTGCCTGGAGTGCGGCGTTAGAGCTCTCTTTATCGGAGTTAATTTGGCGGTTTAATTCTTTAAGGTCTGAGATTTTTTCTTTGTGAGTATGAACTTCATCTTTTAGAGCCTCAATTTGGGATCTTTTTTTGATGATTTTTCTGCCGAGGTCGGCCTTGTCTTGATCAGAGGCTAAAATTTGCTCATGTTTCTTAGCGAGTTGTTGAGATAATTGCTGACATCTCTTCTCAAGAGCTCTTATTTCAGACTTAGTATTAGGGGCAATATCAATATCTTTTTTAAGCCGATTGATTTCCTTTTCTAGCCTTTGTATCGTACGGGATTGACCGATAATATAATGCTCCAGAGACTCTTTGTAGTCAGTACTTGAGGCCATCTTTTTTGATTGCTCTTCAATTGTCTCAAAAAGGGCTGTCTTGGAGTTCTCCAACTCAGAAATTTCTTCCAGCCGTTCAAGATATTCAGCCTTTAGGGTTTCCAACTTTTGATGGGCGGCGTGATTTGCCTCATTGGCACTATGGCTCTCTTGATTGAGAATGGCGATTTGATTCTGAGCGTGTTCATTGGTTTCTTCGAGTCTGGAGATAGTGTTGTTTAAGGTCTCAATCTTTGAATGCAGCTGGTCAACCTGTAAAGAGTGCATTTCATTTTGATGGCTCATATTCAACGACGCATCGCTAATGGTTTTTTGCTGCTCTTGGATTTGAGTATTCAGCTTATCTAATGCATTATAGTGCTCTTCAAATAGGGCACTCTGTTGCAATTTATAGGTGTCATAGTGTTTTTTCTTACTTTGCAGCTCTTCAGTTAAGTCGTTAATTTCATCTTCAAGTGATTGATTCTTCCTACCTAGAGCACTATATTCCTTCTGTTTTTTTATGATTTGTCTATTCAGAGAGGCTATGTCATTCTCAAGCCGCTCATTTTTTGATGTTAAGAGAGTGAGGCGTTCTTCATGATCATTTATGAGTTCTTTATTTTGAAGGAGGGAGAGTTCCTGCTCGCGAATGATCCTTTTTAGCTCTGGGATGGCCTCCAACTTCTTGGAAAGCGTGTCTATTTGTTTTGATTGTTCCGTTAGGGTCTCTTCAAGTTCCTCTATTTGTGAGTTTTTATCAGAAATTTCGATAGAAAACTCTGAGACTTCAATTTCGTGCTGTGTGGTTAATTGAGAATGTTTCTTTTGAGCGCGTAATAACTGACCTTTTAAGTTTTCAATCACTTCAGAGGTGTGCGAAAGCTCTCTGCTGATTGCACGTAATTTTTTTATGGATTGAAGGAACGTCAGTTCTTTTTTAGCTATGGAACTATCGAGCGACCGATTTTCGTCGTTTAATCGTTCAACAGTATCGTTTAATCCTTCAATTTCAGAGCTTAGTGAATGAACCGTTTCTCCAAGCGAAGCGATGGTTTCTTCAGATTCTTTTACACTCTGATTCAGTTTGTTTTGGACGTCTTGAAGAGAGCGTTCAAGTTGCAAAATTTTGTTATCTTTGCTGCTGGCGTCATTGCTTAGTTTTGACAGTTCTTCTGTGAGTGTTTGATTTTGTGTTTTTAGAAGAGAGATGATCTCGTCCTTTTTCTTGTTATTATCGCTTGCTTCCGTTCTTAGTCGCTTGATCTCGGTCTTATTTCCCGTAATCTGATTTGAGAGAGTCTCGATTTCTTTGCTAAGTTTTGAATGGATATTTTTTTCGTTTTGCAATAATTGATTGAGATTTTCAGCCTCATTTGTCAGACCTTCTATCTTTTGTGCTTTAGCATTAATCTCATTTTGGAGCTGGGCATTTTGTGTTGTGAGACCGCGGCCTTCATCGACCAATTTATTGGCCTCTTTGAGCTTTGTTTCAAGCTCGGTAATATGGCTTTGAAGTGTGGTTTGATCCGCTTGATTCTTTTGAAGCTCCCTGGCCTTGTCAAGCTCTTGGGAGAGCTGTTCGATCGTATTCTTGTTGTCAGAGTCAAGGTGGTTAATAATTGCCACACCTAAGACGATGAGGGCGCCGAGTTTTTTCTTATGAAGCTCTCGGTTGTAATCTACCATGCACTCTAGCTCGGCAATTTTTGCCTCTTTTTCCTCAAATATCTCTTTGTAGTTGTTATGAAGTTCTGTGAGTTCATTAACGTGCTTAGACTCTATTTGCAGCAACTTTTGCCTAAGAAGAGCATTTTCCTCTTTTAATTGCTTGTTACGAGATTTAAGATCGTTTGTTGGATCCTCACCTGATTCTATGAACTGATCAATTTCTGCTTCCACAAACTCATTAACTTGCTTGTCTTCTTCAATGAGCTCAAATTGAAAGTTCAACTTGGGCTGTGGAGCATCGATGGAGAGGCTGATGTGTTCAGACACGCCAAAATCGCCTCCACGAGCCAAGTGCATGATGCGCTGGCAGAGATTGAGGTAGTTTTGGTCAATTTGTAGACCATAAAGGTTGGAGTTTAGGAGGGACTCAATATCTTGATAGCCATTCCCTACATTGATCTCTACTCGAGTGTCGTAAACCTTTAGATCAAGGGGGCCACTTGAATTGAGGCCTGATTGGAGGAATGTTCGTGTCTGCACCAATTGATTGACAGACTCCGCAATCGCGGCCATGCGCCCTTGCGTGTAGTAATGGGGTAAATTTGGGGATTGGCGCTGTATCCGACCCCCATATCTATGCTGCGCCTCAGGCGTGAGGTCAATTGACGTCTGTGACCAGTCAATATTGGGATTATTTAATATAAGGTTATTATTCATAACTTAATAATAACATATTAAATAATTTAATTATACTTAATATCTGTATAATCTAAGATTTTTCCAAAATTGTCATAAACAGTTAAGGATAAGCGATTAGAGCTTAATTTGCCTAAGATGATGTGGTTTGATGGGAGCGATTTGCTCAGGTAGGGGAGTTTATTGGGTGTGTGGGGCTTGCGGGGCTTAACCCCCCAGCAGCCATCCCCGATATAAAGAGTGCCGTTAGGATCGATCTGCCCACCGCGCAGCGGGTGGGTCCGCTTGTAAGTGTGGTTGTCGTGCTCAAAGGCGACTTTGACGCCATAGGCATCGAAAAGAGGGGTCCAGTGGTCTCGGATCCTTTGAGCGGCGAGCCCTGTCTGGGAGTAGTAGGAGGGGTAGGCCGCTTGGTGGTAGACGGCGCACTTGAGCGGCACTCCCAGGCGATCTTTTAGGGTCTGCTCAAGCCACTGAGCTTGCGCACCTCCGATGGGGACGCCATGCCCTGTATCGAGGAGAATCAGGGAAAACTGAGGGGTGATGTCAACGGCCCGGTAGGTTGTTTGGTTGGGGATGAAGTCATAATAGAGGGTTTTGCGGTTGGATTTTTTTCCCTCTTTGAATGGGCCTTTCACGTCGTGGTTGCCGGCGGCGATGAGGGTGGGGATGAGGCGCCCTTGAGAGTCGCGCATGAGCTCAGACCACCTTTCAAAGAACGTGTGCCACCGCTTGGCCTCCCAGCCCCGCCGTTTAAAAAAGGGGAATTCCTCCAGGGAGTAGGCGATGTCCCCACCCAAGATCACAAGGTCTGGATCGAGCTGGGCGGCGATACGTGCACTCTTTTCAAATCGGGGAATTTTTCGGTAGACATCGCCCCCGACGACAAAGCGGAGGGGGGCATTGGAATCGCTGGGAAGGGTCTTGAAGGTGTAGGCGTGGCTATCTCCCGCAATCAGAAACTCATAGGTCGTATCTGGGGCGAGGTGGTCAAGACGAGCAAAGTGGGTTGAGAGGTTTTTAAGGGGGGTGCGGCTCTCGGCGAGGCTACTGGTGTAAAGGTCATCACCCACCTTGCGGTAGCGAATTGTTCCCACCCCATCGTTAGGGAGTGAGTGCCAGGAGATAATCATTGAGGTGGCAGGGGTGTCGGTGCAGAGCGCTGTGACGGCTGATACATCTAAATCCTTAGCTATTAATAGGATAGGGGTAAAGCACAAAAGGAGCCATCTCATGGCTCTTTTTTAGTAAAAAAACCTATTAATATCTAGTTATTGCCTAAATGATTAACAATCAACAACATGCAACCACGCTGTCAGATTAACCACTTTGAAGTAAAATTAATATTATGTTAAAATGAAGTTATAAATATAATAAGGTATAATAAAAATGGGTGCAATAATTAAACATATCAGCGCTGACCTGACCCCAAAGGTCGGGGATTATGCTGGGCAAAGAACGAATAATACAGACCATATCAAGAAGTTCCTCCTGGAAAGAGAGATCAGTTATCTCGCTAAAACCAAAGTCTTCGAAGAGCGCATTGGCAATAATGACATACAGTTAGGCGATATTAAACACATCAAGGTGACCGACGATAAGGTCTTTGTTTCGACCGAAGAGGGGGAGTACATACCCCTAGAGAAATCGAAAAATAACAATAATATCAGCGAGACTGATCGTCATGAGTACAAATTTGAGATCGAAATGATCATGTATATCGCTCGTGGTGTGAATCTCCATGTCGTTCAAGATCCCAAGTTAGTCGAAGAGAACGAAAAACTTAAACTCCTGCTTAAGCGAAATAAGGATGAGTTAACCAACCTTGGCAACGAGAAAGATAATCTTCTCACTCAGCTCGATGAACTCAACGAAAATTACTCCAATCAGGTTGACAATCTCAATCGAGAAATCGATTCTCTGAAGAATGCGAAAGCAGACTCTGAAAGAGAGGTCAATGAGCTCAATCAGAAAAACTCAATCCTTGAGATTAAGTTGGTGAAACAGGGTAATGAGTATGCAGTCGAAAAGGGTAAACTTATCACCAAGATAGAAAGTCTCAATCAAAGAATCACTCAGCTCGAGATGGATGATACTGTACTCAGAGATGAAATTAAAAAGCTGAAGAAGACCAATAATCAACAGAAAGCGACCATTGAAAATCTCAACGAGGAAATTGAAGCGAATAAGAAGTCGATCAATGAGTTAACGGATAAAAATACTACATTGGCAACTCAGCTTGGGCTTGCTCAAACTGAAAAAGAGACTTTGGCGACAAAGTCAAAAGAGTTTGAGTGCAGTCTCAAGGCAGCTAAAGATGAAAATCAGGAGTTGAGCGATCAGATTGGAACGCTCAATGATAATATTAAGGATTTGAAAAATCAGCTCGAGTCAAATAAAAAATCTATTGAAGGACTGAATGATCAAAATCTTGAAAAAGAACAACACATCAAGAGACTGAAAAGTGAATTACAGGAAGCGCGTGGAAGCAACAAGGATCTTTTAACGCAAAATAACGAGCATCAAAATCAAATTGAAAAGCTCGATAAGACCAATGCTACGCAATTGGATACGATTAAGGGCTTAAAAACTCAGATCAATGATAATAACGCCGCAATGGATGGCTTGAAAAGTGATAATCAAAAGCTTCAAGACGAGATCATTAAACTTGAAGTGGAAAGAGATGGTCTAAAGTCAAAGAATGAAAATCTAGAAAAAGATATTCTTGCCCTAAAGCGTAAAAATAAATCTCTGACAAATAAAAACCAGATCCTCAAAAATAACGCAGAGCAAGATGCGAAAAACATTGCCGAAAATATAGAGAAGATTAAAGACCTAAGGCAGAAGAATAAGGAAAATTTAGAAAAAATAGAGCGTTTGGAAGGCGACCTAAAGGCAGCTAATAAACAGGTGACTGATCTCACCAATGCCAATAATAACAAAGACGAAGAAATTGAAAGGTTAAAGAATAAGGTCTCAGAGTTTAAACAAAAATTCATAAAGGCTAATGATACAAACAATAATTTGAATAATCAGTTGTTAAATAAGAATCAGGAAATTCGCCAGGTAAATAAAGGTCGTAGGGAAGAAGTTAAAGACTTGAATTCTAAAATCAAAGGATTAAATGGTCGATTGCGAACACAAGAGAGCAAAAACAACACCCAAGCTAATAAGATTGAAAATCTTGAGCAAGAAGTGAAAAAGGCCAATAAGATGATGAATACCCTTAAAGCTAAGAACAAAACGAAAGAGAATGAAAATGACAAGCTAGCCAAAAAAAATAAGCAACTCGAAACGACCATTAAAGGGGTCAAGCAGCTCAACAGAGGCTTGGCAATGGATAAGGCTCAGCTTCAGGAAGAGCTAGACGAGTTAAATGAGCAAATTAACCGCAATAGAAGTCAGATAGAGATATTGAATGGTGAATTACTCATTCTTAGAGGTCAAACTTCTCATCACGTTCAGTCAATAAAGAGTAATCTAGTTTTGAAACCAGAAAGAATTGATCTCCGGGATAAAGTCCGTAGGTTAAACGAGAAAATACTCAACTTGGAAACGGAGAACCGTGAACTACAAAAGAAGATCTCCAAGAAGACGAATAACCTAGACTTTCAGAGAAGCAAGAGCTTTAACAATCAAATTCTAGCAGCTTCAAAGTAAGCTGGAGACAGTCTGGTTAATGCTGGCCATGAGCTCGGGAATCATTTGAGGATCGAGCTCTCTTTGCGCCAGCAGTGTCATCTGGTGCAGCTGCACCGCTAAAGCCTGGGCGAGCTCGGGCTTTGAATCCTTCAAATCATAGATTTTTTGCGTCAGGGGATTGTTTGTGTTGATCACGAACTCTCTCTTTTCTGGGTACCCCTCTCCCAGCTGCTGCTGTGTGAGGTTCATGTACTCGCGCAAGCGGCGCGTCCCTTCATCGACGAGGATGAGGGCGGGCGTCTTTTCGGACTTAAGGCTCTTCGCTGAGACGGTGAGTGCCTCATCACTTGCCAATTGCCCCTTGAAGAATTCGGCCATTTTAGTGGCGAGGGTTTTCCCTTCTTCGTCGAGGAGGGTTTTCTCTTTGGATGTATCGATGAGGGTGTCGGAGAGCTCGGCGTCGATGCGGAGGCATTGGGCGGGGGTGTGCTTGCGCTCGATGTGGCTCATTAGGGGGCTGTCGAGGTGGGAGCGGAGGATAAGCACCTCTTCGTCTCTCTCCTCAAAGAGGGTGAGGGCGTGGGCTTTTTCGTCGTTGGTGTAGAGGATTTTGGCCTCTTTGGCCCGCTCTAGGTAATCTTTGATGTTGGTCCATTCCCCTTTGGTGGTCTTCCAGATGAGGAGGTCTTCGATGCGCTCGAAGAATTTCTCATCTTGGAGGGCGCCGAGCTTGAGGATGTTTTCGATATCGGGCCAGATTTTGATGTAGGCCTCTCTATCTTGGGTGCTTAAGGTGCGGAGGCGGTCGGCCACTTTCTTGCTGATGTGGGAGGCAATCTGGCGCACGGTGCGGTCCATCTGGAGGTTGCTGCGCGAGACGTTGAGGGGGATGTCGCCACTCTCAATGGCCCCTTTTAAGATCGTGAGGAAGTCGGGGAGAAGGTCGCTCAAGTTGTCAGAGACAAAGATGCGGTGGCAGAAGAGCTGAATCTGGCTCTTATCGAGAGAGGTGGAGCGGTCGATTTTGGGGAAGTAGAGGATCCCTTTGAGGTTGAAGGGGTAGTCGATGTTGAGGTGGATCCAAAAGATGGGATCGGGATCGAGGGGGTAGAGGGTTTTGTAGAAGTCTTTGTAGTCTTGATCGGTGCACTCGGAGGGGGCTCTGTGGAAGAGGGGCTCTTTGTTGTTGAGGCGGGTGCCGTTGAAGGTGAGGGGGAAGCCGAGGAAGCGGCAGTACTTGAGGAGGGTGTCTTGGAGGATCCGGTCGTTTAAGAAGTCGTCGTCGTTGATGTGAAGGGTGATGGTGGTCCCTCGGCTCTCTTTGGCCCCCTCTTCGAGGGTGTACTCGATGGAGCCATCGGAGGTGAAGTGGGCCGCTTTAGCCCCCTCTTTGTAGGAGAGGGTCTCCACTTCAACTTTGTCGGCAACCATGAAGGCGGAGTAGAATCCAAGGCCGAAGTGGCCAATGATTTGGTCCTCTTCCTTGTCGCTCTTGTAGTGTTTGACAAATTCTTCGGCGCCGGAGAAGGCGATCTGGGCGATGTAGGTCTCAACCTCATCGGCGCTCATTCCTATGCCGTTGTCGGAAATTTTGAGGGTCTTGGCCTCTTTGTCAAAGGTGACGTCGACGGCAAAGGACTCCGTGTCGATGGAGAGTTTTTCGTCACAGGCGATCGTTTTGAGTTTATTCAGGGCATCGGAGGCGTTGGAGACGAGCTCGCGAAGAAAGATGTCCCGATCGGTGTAGAGCCACTTTTTGATGATGGGGAGGATGTTCTCGCTGTGAATCTTCAACTTTGCCATGAATTAACTCCTTGAAAAGAGGTTTGCGATTTTATCGAAATTGATCAGGCCAATCTCTTGAAAAATGATGATCAAAACAGCGGCGGGGGCGAGGTAGCGGACGCAAAAGAGCCACACGCCGAAGAATTTTTTCATCGTGGTCCCTTTGAGGTACTCGTCCTTGACCATCCGCTTTTCCATGAAGTAGCCAACGAAGAGAGTGGTGAGAAGGCCGGCAATGGGCATCATCCAGCTCGCGGTGAGGTAGTCCATTGTATCGAAGAAGTTCCGCCCGTAAATGGCGGCCCACTCGGGGAATAGGACCGAGGTGTTGGAGAGAGCGCAGGGGAGTCCAACGATAAAGACGCCGACCCCAGTCAAGACAACCGCTTTTGTCCGAGAGAAGTTGAAGAGCTCGATCAAGTTGGCGACCAAGACCTCGATCAGCGACACCGTCGATGTGAGGGCGATGAAGACGACGAGGAGGAAGAAGGCCGTTGAGATGAGGAGCGATCCCGGCATCTGGGAGAAGATCACAGGCATGGTCTTAAAGAGAAGGCCCGGTCCCTGCTCGGGGGAGAAACCAAATGAGAAGATGATTGGGTAGATCATCTGCGCGGTAATGAGGCTGATCCCGGTGGTTAGGAGGGCGACGGTGAGTCCCATTTTGGGGACATCTTCGCTCTCTTTCATGTAACTACCGTAGGTAAGGATGATCCCAAGACCGACACTCAAGGTGAAGAAGGCCATCCCAAGGGCGGCTAAAATCCCAGAGGGGGTGAGGTTGGAAAAGTCGGGTTTAAAGAGGTAAGTGGCCGCTTTGCCAAAGCCACTGAGGGTCGCCGCGTAGAAAAAGAGGGCGAGCAAGATCGCCAAAAACGCAGGCATGAGGATGCGGCTCCAGTGCTCGATCCCTTTGCGGATCCCGCTGTAGACGATCCCCACGTTGAGGAGGATATAGATAAAGAGCCAGAAAATGGTGATATCGGGGGAGCTGGAGAGGATATCGAAAGCGCCGCGGATCTCTTCCGGGCTCTTTCCGGTCCAGAACTGATTGAGTGACATGAGGGAATAGCTCGTGCACCAACCGGCGATCACGCAGTAGTAGGCGAGGATGAGAAAGCAAGTGATGACGTTGAGCCAGCCGAGCATCTTCCAGTTGGCCGAGTGGGGTCTGAGCTCGCTGTAGGCCAAGACGGCACTCTTTTGGGTGTGCCGCCCAATGATAACCTCGGCAATGAAGACGGGAATGCCGATAAGGGCTGTGAAGATCACGTAAAGAAGGACAAATGCCCCTCCACCGTTTTGACCGACCATGTAGGGGAAGCGCCAGACGCTCCCTAGGCCGACCGCTGATCCAGCTGTGGCTAAGATTAAACCGAGTTTAGATCCCCAATGCTCGCGAGGCTGTTTCATAATATCCCAAATGTCAGATAATTAACCCAATAAGGTATACAGGATCGTTCAATTCTCGTCAACTGAAGGGGGGAAGTCAAGTCAGAATATATAAATATAAAATCGAATTTTAATTAATTAATAATTATACTGTAGTTATGGAAACCGTCAATTTATATGTAATTTTATCTGCGGCTCTTAGTTTTATTGGGATAGGGCTTTTACTGACAGTTATGATTTTGACGACGAAGAAGTTCCTCGTTTCGACAGCCCCCTGTCGTATCGAGATCAATGACGATGATGAATTGACGAAAGAGGTCGATGGGGGACAGACACTGCTTTCGGCTCTGCTCGGTGAGGGGATTGCCGTGCCCTCTCCCTGCGGAGGAAAGGCGACCTGCAAGCAGTGCAAGGTGATTGTGCAGGAGGGGGGTGGGGGCGCTCTAGAGACCGAGAAAGCGACTTTTTCGCCTAAGCAGCTGAAAAGTGGGTGGCGCCTCTCGTGTCAGTGTAAGGTCAAAGATGATATAAAAATTGAGCTTCCCGAGAGTCTTCTCACCCTAAAAGAATTTACAGGAAAGGTCATTTCGAATAAAAATGTAGCGACCTTTATCAAGGAACTTGTGATCGAGATCCCTGAAAGTGAGGCGCTTGAGTACCAGCCTGGCGATTATTTGCAATTCCACGTCCCTCCATTTGTGACCACTACTGACGATTGGAAAGGGGATATGGACCCCATTTTTTTTGAGGATTGGGAGCACTTTAAGCTCTTTGGGCGGACCATTGACTACAGTAGTTTGCCCGAGGGGACAATCCGGGCCTACTCGATGGCCTCGTATCCGAGCGAGGGGAACATTTTGAGGTTCAACATACGGATTGCGACGCCACCCCCAGTGAAAGGGGAGATCCCCCAAAGTATCCCGTGGGGGATCTGTTCATCGTACACTTTCTCTTTAAAGGAGGGGGATGAAGTCCACCTATCGGGCCCTTTTGGAGAGTCCCATATGATTGATGATGGGCGCCCTTTGGTATTTCTGATTGGAGGTGCGGGGAGTTCATTTGGACGGAGTCACATCCTCGACCTCTTTAACCGGATTAAGACGCAGCGGCAGGTCTCCCTTTGGTATGGAGCCCGGTCTCTGAAAGAAAATATCTATCAAGAGGAGTACGAAGCGCTCGATCGGGATCATAAGAACTTCTCTTACCACCTCGTACTCTCAGAGCCGACCGAGGAGGATATCAAAGGGGGATGGCCTAAGGACGATCCCCTGAAAACGGCCTTTCTGTTTAAGGCCTTTGAGGAGGGGGAGCTCAAACTGATGGAGGAGCCTGAGGGGGCCCTTTACTACGTGTGTGGGCCCCCCATGCACAACAAGAGTGTGATGGAATTGTTAGATCGATATGGGGTGGAGCCTGAGAGTATAATTTTAGATGATTTTGGGTCGTAGATATTATGAAAGTATTTGTTGTTCAACTCAATGTAGTGATTGGTGATTTAGAGGGGAATACCGAGCGGATTATCGCCGCCCTCGATGAGGCGCGCGGGGCAAATGCTGATATCGCCCTTTTTTCAGAGCTCACCATCTGTGGCTACCCCCCCGCTGACCTTGTCCTTCACGACGCCTTCATCGATGCCATGGAGAGACAACTTGAGCGGATCATCCCCGCGACAAAAGGGCTGATGGCTTTTGTTGGCTTAGTGCGCCGCAACGAGCACCACGGTGAGAAGGGATTGCTCAATAGCGCCGCTGTCATGTGCGATGGGAAGTTGCTCGGCTTTCAAGATAAGTGGCTGCTCCCCACCTACGACGTTTTCAACGAGCGTCGCTACTTTGAGCCCGGCCTCCAAACCCGCGTTTGGCCCTATAAAGACAAAAAAATTGGATGCATTATCTGTGAGGATATTTGGCAACACGCCGGCTTTGTCGCTCAAACCCACTACCAGAGAGATCCCGTCCTAGAGCTTGTCTCCCTCAAGCCCGACTTGCTTGTCAATCTCTCGGCCTCTCCCTACCAATTTCAAAAGCCCGACGTCCGCGTCAAAGTGTGTAGCCGCGCCGCTAAAACCCTCAATTGCCCTGTGATCCTCTGTTGCCAAGTGGGGGCGAATGACCAGCTCCTCTTCGATGGCTACAGCGTCGTTGTCAACAAAGAGGGGGCGCTCCGGCAACTTGGCAAGGGATTTGAGGAGGATCGCATGGTCGTCGACTTCGAGAAAGAGGCGTGCCCCTGTGATCTCGACTACGATCCCATTTCAGACCTTTACAAAGCGCTCATTATGGGAGTGAAAGACTACTTTGCCAAGCAAGGCTTTACCAAAGCGTGCTTTGGTCTCAGCGGAGGGGTGGACTCGGCCCTTGTCGCCTGCATTGCTGTAGAGGCCCTCGGCCCGAGCAACGTTATGGGAGTGATGATGCCCTCAGAGTTCACATCAAAAGAGAGCATCGACGACTCTAAAGCCCTGGCCAAAAATTTAGGGATCGAGCTGAAAACCATCCCGATCAACACCCCCTACGAGACTTTTCTAGATCTGCTAAAGCCTCAATTTGAGGGGAAGCCCTTTGATGTCACCGAGGAGAATATTCAAGCGCGCGTCCGTGGGCTCATCTTGATGGCCCTTTCCAATAAACTCGGAGCGATCGTCCTATCGACAGGGAACAAATCGGAGACAGCCCTCGGCTACTGCACACTCTACGGTGACATGTGTGGAGGACTGGGCGTTTTAGGGGACGTGGCCAAAACGATGGTCTACAACCTCTGCCGCTTCATCAATCGCAACCAGGAGATCATTCCCCATAACATTATCGATCGCCCCCCATCGGCCGAGCTCAGACCCAACCAAAAAGACCTCGACTCCCTGCCTGACTACGGAATTATCGACAGGGTGCTCGAGGGATATGTTGAGGATTATCTCACACCTGAGCAAATCGTCAAAAAGTACGACATATCGGCAGACGTTGTCAAAGATCTCATCCGGCGCATTCACTTAGCGGAGTACAAGCGAGTCCAAGGTCCCCCAATTTTGCGCGTTTCGAAAAAGTCGTTTGGTGTTGGGCGTCACTATCCAATTGTCCAAAACTGGAAATAACACTTTGCGAATAATTTTGGGTAAAGATACTCTGATCTACTAAGACCCTCATTGCTACCGCTATAATCTGAAAAAAATCAAAAATTCCTTGGAAAATGGGTTTGAGGAGAAAGGAATGCTACAAATACCCAAATTACCTTTATCAGCTGAACTCGAAACGCGGCCTGTTTTGAAAAAGTTAAGCCTTGCAAACAGGGCGTTGGCTGAGCTTAAAGGGGTCACTGAAATTATACCCAACCAAGCGATTCTTCTTAACACCCTTTCTCTTCAAGAAGCAAAAGACAGCTCGGAGATTGAGAATATCATTACCACTCAGGATGAGCTATTCAAGAGCGATTCCATTTCGCAAAAATTCACAAGCAATGCAGCAAAAGAGGTTTATAACTACGCGGCGGCATTGCGCAGTGGGTATGAGTCTGTCAAACGCAGCCGCCTTTTGAGAAATTCAACTATTTTAAGTATACAAGAACGAATTGTAGAAAATAGTGCTGGCTACCGAACTCTACCAGGAACTGAGCTAAAAAATGACCTAACTGGGGCTGTTATATACACACCCCCCCAGGAAGCTGATCTGGTGAAATCTTTAATGAGCGAACTAGAGAAACTCATTAATGATAATAGCCTTGATGACCTAGATCCTTTGACAAAAATGGCAGTTATCCACCATCAATTTGAGAGTATTCATCCTTTCTACGATGGCAATGGAAGAACAGGAAGAATTATTAATGTGCTGTATTTGGTAAAAGAAGGGCTGCTAAATACACCTGTGCTCTATTTGTCACGATATATTAACAAAAACAAATCTGAATATTATCGGTTATTACAAGCGGTAAGAGATCAAGAAGCTGCCTGGGAGGATTGGGTGTTGTTTATGTTAGATGCGGTCGAACAGACTTCTTACAATACTATTCGACTCGTGCACGGTATTCGCGATTTAATGCAATGTCACAAAAGAGTAATGAGAGACGAATTGCCGAAAATTTACAGCCAAGATTTGCTTAACAATCTGTTCCGCCACCCTTATACTAAAACTGAATTCGTCATTAAGGATCTTCAGGTATCGAGAATTACCGCTGCAAGATATCTAAATGAACTTGTTAGCATTGGTATTCTTACAAAGCATAGGCTATGGAAGGAAAATTATTACTTAAATAATTCTCTGTTTAATCTTCTCATCGGTGCAAGCTAGGACGCGATTTTCTATACATGATAAGGCTCTCATGTATAGATTTTGCGATTTTCTATACATGATAAGGTTCTCATGTATAGATTTTGCGATTTTCTATACATGATAAGGATCCCATTAGGCGATGTCCCAAGGGAAAGGGAGGACGTCGCTGATCGATTCGCGGCCGAGCGCGAGCATCAGAAGTCGGTCGAATCCCACGGCCACTCCACAGCAATTAGGAAAGCCCCGCCACATGGCATCAATGAGGGCGTTATCGATGGGGTAGGGCTCTTTGCCAAGGGCTTGCCGCTTCTCATTTGCCTCTCTAAACCGTTGAATCTGCTCGTCGGGATCATCGAGCTCGTGGTAGCCGTTGCCAAGCTCAATGCCCTTGTAGTAGATCTCAAAGCGCATGGCGACACCGCCGTCGATGCGGGCATTTGCCGCTTGGTCGAGGGGGTAGTTGCGGATTACGGTCAGCCCCTCTTGGCCAAGCTCGGGCTCGACGCGGTGAGTCCAGAGGTAGTCGAGGAGGGTCGCTCGATCCCACGTTTTTTTGTCTGCGTCGACGTGGGGCGTGAGGTCCTCCTGGCGGATGTCAATCCCTCCGAAGCGGAGGAAGGCGTCGCTGTAGGTGATGATCTCAAGGGGAAGGGGGCCTAGGGCAATCTGCAAGATGGCGATAGTGTCGTCGATGAACTCACTGAAGGGGATGTCGGTTTTGTACCACTCGATGAGGGTGAACTCGGGGTTGTGGAGAGGGCCTATCTCACCAGCGCGGAAGACGTGTGAGATTTGGTAGATCGAGCCGGCGCCGGAGGCGAGGAGGCGTTTCATCCCGTGCTCGGGCGACGTGTGGAGGAAACGCCCCTCTTTTGTGGCCATGAGGTCGATGTGGGTGTCGACCGATGGGCTCTGGCAGAGAATGGGTGTGTCAACTTCCATGATGCCCCGCTCGGCAAAGGCGGTGCGCAGGGCGCGGAGGAGAGCCGCCCGCTCCTTGAGGGGCTTTAAGAGCTCCTTAGACCCGACTGACATACTCGCCTGTGCGGGTGTCAACTTTGACCCGCTCTCCCTCTTCGATGAAGATGGGGACCTGGATCTTAGCTCCAGTCTCAACAGTGGCCGGCTTGAGGACCCGCCCTGAGGCTGTGTCCCCTTTGACGCCGGGGTCTGTCTGGGTGATGGTCAGCTCCATAAAAGTTGGAGGGGCGACGTCAATGACATCCCCCTTATAGAAGATCATCTCATAGAGAATCTCTTCTAAGAGCCATTTCTCGTTTTCGCCAATAATGGTTAAGGGGACCTCGACTTGGTCGTAGGTCTTATCGTCCATGAAGACAACCCCCTCTTGCTCTTTGTAGAGCATGCGCATCTTGGTCTCTTCGATATCGGCTAATGGGAGCTTGTCACCCGACTTGAAAGTGCGCTCTAGAACGCGCCCTGTGAGGAGATTTTTTGCTTTGACGCGAGCAAAGGCTTGCCCTTTGCCGGGCTTGACCAGTTCGCAGCCAGTGATGGAGTAGGGTTCATTGTCGATCTCGACCTTCATCCCAGATTTTACGTCATTTGTGCCAATTTGTCCCATTTGCTTAACCTATTAAAATTGAGTTTTGCGCAATTATACCACAGGGATGAGCTTTTGAATACTTCGAATTTCACTGTTGAAGGATTGCAGTTCATTTTTGGTCTCGTTATCGAGCTCTGGGATTTTAAGAATCAAGGAGCTCATTGTGATGGCAATGTTTTTGAAGATCTCAGAGGTCTTCTTGAGCTCTTCAATCAATGTCTCATGGTGATCGTTGAGTTCTGTGTATTTATTATTTTTCTCACCAAGTTGGTTATTGAGAACCTCGAGTTTTGTCTCAGTCACGGTGATATTTTGTTTCAGGGTCTTTAAATATTTACTGGCTTCAACTAAGTCTTTTTTACTGTTTTTAAGAGCTTCAAGTTGTTCCTTTATTTCTGTGTTAAGAGTTTCAAGTTTCTTAGTCTCTTTTGTTAGGGAATTGATCTGCTTTTGATTCTCAGCATTTTGAGTCTTATAGTTTGTGTTTTCAAGGTTAAGTTCGGAAAGATTATTGTTGAGAGTATTGATTTGATTTTCAAGGCTTGCAGTTGTCGTATTGAGATCACCGATTTGGTTTTTGAGCTCTTTGGTGGTTGCTTTGAGTGTGTCGTTCTGCTCTATGTAGGTGACATTTTCCTCTTTAAGTGTTTTGATATGTGCTTCATGGCGCTGATTTTGCTCCAAATAGGTTTTGTTCTCAGACCCGAGGGTCACTATCTCTTGGTCGAGCTCTCTCACACTCTCTCTGAGCTGATGATTGGTTTCGCGGAAGTCGTCGGCAATCTCCTCAAAGCGCTTGAGGTCAACCCACTCTCTGACATAAGAGGCGGCAAAGAGCAGCCCCACATCGGCCACAAGAAAAAAGAGGGTGAGCTCAGAGCCCACAATCAAGGAGATGAAAAGGCCCACCGATGCTCCGCCCAGGGCAATGGCCATCACACCATCGCGCCAATTGAGCGTTTCAACGCGCCCGCAGGGGGACTCGTCAAAACCAGTGAACAGTGAAAATAGTGCGCAGGGATCAAATTGTGGGATTTCTAGTGACATGGCTTTCTCCTTTAAGATTTGGTTAAGGAAAATAATGGGGTTTATTTTTTTACTCAAGTTTTTTATGAAGGGGATTATGGGTATGGAAATGTTTGATCAAGAGCCGGAGGAGAATTTTGAAGAGGAGCAGTTTGCGCGCGACACCTTGGAGCGGTACGCGGGCTGTCCCTTTGAGAGCTTTCAGTCGAGCTTGATATTGACCAACTTTCCCCGCTATGTCGATTGCTTCGCCAACAAACGGGGGATCGAGATCGTCGAAGGGGCGATGTTCAAAGTGGCCCACTGCAAAAAAGATGATATCTCGATCATCGATTTTAAAATTGGGACAACAGCGGCCTCGCTCGTTGTCGATCTGTGCGCCTTTCTCCCTGTGAAGACGAGCATTTTCCTCGGAATGTGTGGGGGGCTCCGCCGCCGCTACACGATTGGGGAGTATTTAGTCCCCGTGGCGAGCATTCGGGGTGAGGGGACCTCTGATTTTTACTTCCCTCCGGAGGTGCCCGCTCTTGGGAACTTTTTGATGCAAAAGGCGGTGACCGATGTGCTCGAAGAGCAAAATGCCAACTACCACATTGGGCTCACCTACACCACCAACAAGCGGTTTTGGGAGTATGACGAGCCTTTCAAGGAGAAGGTGAAGGCGACGCGAGCTCAGGCCTACGAGCTCGAGTGTGCCACCCTGTTTGCCGCGAGTTATAAACATAAATTCACGATGGGGGCTCTGCTCCTCATCTCTGATTTGCCACTAAAGCAGGCAAAGACCAAAAAAACGTCCGATTTTGTCTATGAGAACTTCATGCCCGATCACGTCGAAAAAGGGGTGACGATCTTGAAGCACGCAAGACAACTCCAAAAGCGCAACGTCAAAGGGTCGTACCACCGGCGGGGCGATCTTGGCAATGGCGAAGATTGACTTTTATCTTCAGATTGTGTTTAATTAATTCTTTATAATTTTTTCTCCACTCTACAATGGAACACGCTCGCGAACATTGGAGTTCCCGCTTTGGATTTATCATGGCGGCTTTGGGCTCCGCCGTCGGTCTCGGACTTCTCTGGAAATTTCCCTACACAGTAGGAGAGAATGGAGGGGGGATCTTCCTCCTCGTTTACATCATTTGCACCCTCCTTGTCGGGGTCCCCGTCTTCATCTCTGAACTTCTTCTAGGGCGGGCATCGCAGCGGGCCGCTGTCCAGTCGTTTGAGGTTCTCGGGGGTCCCAAAAAAACTTGGCGCGTTGCGGGGTGGCTCGGTGTCATCGCCTCTTTTCTCATCATGAGTTTTTACAGTGTGATTGCTGGCTACGGGATGAGCTACATCCTCTCATCGGTCAATGGCGCCTTCAATGGCCTCTCAAGCCGCGATGTCCAGATGGCCTTTGTCCGCTTGAGCGAGTCGGGGAGCATCTCCCTTCTGTGGCACTCGCTGTTCACCCTCATCACGATGCTCGTTGTCTTCTCGGGTGTGCGCAAAGGGATTGAGCATTGGGCAAAAATTGTGACCCGGGCCCTCCTCTTTATCTTGATCGCCCTCTTTGTCTATGCAACCACCCTTCCCGGTTTTCGGGAGGCCGTCCACTTTATCTTCTCTCTCGACCCCGAGCGCTTCTCCCTATCGAGTGCGATTGAGGCTCTCGGTCTCGCCTTTTGGACACTGAGCATTGGGCAGGGGATCATGATCAGCTACGGCAGTTACATGAAAAAGACGACCAATATTCTCCAAATGGGGGGGATTGTCTCGGTCTCTGTGATCATTGTGGCGATCCTCTCCGCTCTCACGATTTTCCCTGTGGTCTTTAGCTTTGACTACTCTCCAAGCACGGGGTATGGACTGGTTTTTGAGACCTTGCCCTACCTCTTTGCCCAGCTTCCCGGGAGCATGATCCTATCGACCCTCTTTTTCACCCTCTTTGTCTTCACAGCCCTCACATCGGCAATCCCATTGATTGAGGTGGTCGCCTCAAACTTGATGGAGTTGCTCGGTTGGTCGCGAAAAAAAGCGACCACGTGTGTCGGGCTGGCGACATTCACCTTTGGCTTGCCGAGCGCTTTTGCTGGCTCAGGGGCCCTCTTTCCCAACTGGAGTGCCATCTTCGGAGCCAACTTTTTAGAAACGGTCAACAGCTTTGTCTCCATCTGGGTGATCCCGTTTTGTGGACTTTTAACGGCCCTTTTCGTCGGTTGGGTGTGGAAAAAGGGGCGCCTGAAGGAAGAGTTCCTCCTTGCCAACAAGGCCCCTTTTCTCTTCGCTTACTACTATTTCTTCATTAAATGGGTCGTTCCTGTCATGATTGGCTTGATCATCTTGGAAAAAAGTGGGGTCTTTGCATGAGTCAACACAGAGAGCACTGGAGCTCGAAACTCGGGTTTATCTTAGCAGCGATTGGCTCAGCTGTTGGCCTTGGCATCCTGTGGAAATTTCCCTACACAGTAGGGGAGAACGGGGGAGGCTTTTTCCTCTTTTCCTACATTCTCTGCATTTTGGTGATCGGCGTCCCTGTCTTTATCGCCGAGCTCTTTTTAGGGCGCACGGCGCAGCGCGCCTCTGTCGGCGCCTTTGATGTGTTGAGTCGGGGGAGTGGCGGCTGGCGGATCGGTGGCTACCTTGGCCTGATCAGCTCCTTTTTGATCATGAGTTTTTACAGCGTGATTGCCGGATATGGCTTAAGTTACGTCGTGATGAGTCTCACAGGGGCCTTTGCCGGGATGGATGCCGCGCAAGTGAGCTCCGCCTACGACAACCTGACAATGAGTGGGAGTATCTCCCTTTTCTGGCACGCCCTCTTCACCGCCATCACCATGGCGATTGTGGTCTCTGGAGTGCGCAAAGGGATTGAGTTTTGGACAAAAATCATGACCCGCGCCCTCTTCCTCATCTTAGCGGGGCTCCTCATCTACAATGTCCGCCTAGCGGGCTTTTCCCAAGCCCTCCACTTTATCTTTGTGCCCGACTTCTCTGAGTTCAACCTTGGGAGCTTGCTCGAGGCCCTTGGCCTCGCCTTTTTTACCTTAAGTTTGGGGCAGGGGATCATGATCAGCTACGGCAGCTACATGAAAAAGACCGACAACATCCCAAATATGAGCCTGATTGTCGCCTTTTCGGTGATTGTCGTCTCCATATTAGCGGCTCTTGTGATCTTTCCCGTCGTCTTCACATTTGATTTCGAGCCCGCCGCCGGCCCAGGTTTAGTCTTTAAGACCTTGCCCTACCTCTTCTTCCAACTTCCCGGAGGGCCCATCGTCTCGACCATCTTCTTCACCCTCTTTGTCTTCACCGCCCTCACCTCTGCCATCCCTTTTATCGAGGTCGTGGCGACCAACATGATGGAGCTCACTGGGATCACGCGCAAGCGGGCCGCCCTTTACGTGGGGCTTGCGACCTTTCTCTTTGGAGTGCCCAGCGCTTTAGCGGGCAGCGGCCTGCTCTTTGGCGACTGGACGGCGATCTTTGGACGGGACTTTCTTCTCACTATCGAGGGGATTGTGAGCACCTGGCTCATCCCCATTGGGGGGCTTGTGACGGCGATTTTTGTCGGCTACATTGTCGATGAAGCCGTCTTGAAAGAGGAGATGGGAACGGGGCGCTTTTTCAAGCCGTGGTTTACCCTCATTAAGTGGGTGATCCCTGTGGCCATCTTCCTCATTATTATTCAAAAATCGGGCGCATTAGAGTTTTGAAGCAGCTTGATTCCTTCTTTCAATTTCGCAGGCAAATTTTCGAGCAATGAATTGAGAAAGTAGATGACTCATTAGTCCTAAGTCAGCATCTTCATTTCCCATTCGTGGAACAGACTTTAAAATCAGTCCAAGGCGCTCTTTGCCAAAGTCATCTAAGTTTTGGATGGCATGGTTGATGACGGCCACTCCAATGCTATAATAGAGCAAAGCATCGTATGTTTTATCGAGGTTTCCAAGTGTCGACTGAGAAACAGTCTTTGCCACTTTCATAGCTATTTCAGTAGCTTCTAACTGACACTGTTTTGTTTTGACAGAATCGGAGAAGAAGTGTGGAATGGTTTGATTGATAATTATAAAAATAGGGCCTTTTGCATTCCCCATGAGTATTTGAGCTTCATCAATTTGACGGCTGCTTGTATTTACTGCTTGCATATCTGTCTCCTGAAAGTTATTTCACAATTTTGACAACAAAAGTACTTGATTTTCTAGAATTTGCACAGAACTTTTATCGATTTGACATGTTTCTTTGTAGGGCTTTACCAATTCGTTGAATTTAGCAACCTGTTGATTCCATTTGCGAATCACGTTGAGACTATTGAATTTTATGTCTCCCACTTCATCACTCACATTCTGGAAGAGAGATTGAATTTTTAGATTGATGACAGCGCCCCCTCCAATGCGAAAGATGCGGTTTTGTCCGAAGGTGCTATCAACGACCATCACCCCTTTTAACGTTTCGGTGTCTTGGCAATCATCAATGACGGCATCAATGGCCACAATATGGGCGTGATCGCGCATCTTTGCAGTATCAAAGAGTGTGTGAATTAAGTGGGTAAGTGGCGCTTCAGAACTGTGAATCAATTTGATGCATTCTTTATGAGCAAAGAGAGATTGTGAAGTGGGCCATTTGTCCCCAATCTTACCTAAACTATCCTTCTCACATATCCCACAAGTCCAGTTGAGGGTTTCTGAATAATTGTCCACCGCTGTGCAGACGTAACTTATCAAAGTTCCTTTGGGAAACGATTGCGATAAAAAAGCTAAAGAAGACCATTTTTCACGAAGTTTGTTGATGATATAGGTTTTGGCTATTTCCCGATTCAAAGGATCGGTTAAGCGCTCTCCTATTCGATTTTCGATGAGGGTGTTGAACCACTCTGTTGGCTCTGAAATGGCTAAGTTCACTCTTCACTCCTTTTTCGCAAGGCGTATACAGGAACTTAACATTATGTTCAATCAGAGCGCGTCGATTTTGGACCCGTTGTGGGTTTGTTTTTGGGCCATAAAATCTTGCGCGCCCAATGGTTAGCACTCCAAGGGTCGTCTTTGGTCAGTTTACCGGCTCTGTTGCGAATCCCTGCGCTGCGCGTGAGGTAGTTTTTTTTGGCCTCTTTGCTGTAGTTGTGGCCATACCCTTTGGCCCCAAAGTGGACCACCTTGCACCGCCGCTCCCCTCTGACCGTCTTGGTGGCCAGGACCATCATCTTTTTATTCTTCGATGTCGAGGGGATGGGGCGATTGGGTGTCCAGGCGCGCCCGCGATAGATGTATTTTGCCCCCTCTTTCTTTAAACTAGATAGTTTTATTCCTTCAGTCATAATATACCTCCTATAACTATTTAAGCACTTTAATATAATTATTGAAAATATATTTTAATTAAGTTGTAATAAGAGTATGGCAACGCGTGCAACACGGGCAAACCCAAGGCTCTGGGAGCGGATTAAGGATGAGGTGACCGCCTCTGATAAGGGAGGGCGTCCCGGTCAGTGGTCGGCGCGCAAGGCGCAAATCGCTGTCGCTAAGTATAAAAAGGCTGGGGGCAAGTACGTTGGGCCCAAGAGCCGCGACAATTCATTGACGAAGTGGACGAAGGAAGAGTGGGACTACGTGGGCGAGCCCAAGGCGAGTCGGTATTTGCCCAAAAAAGCGCGGAAGGCGTTGACTCCTGGTGAGAAGCGGGCGACATCGCGGGCGAAGAATGAGGGGACCAAGCGGGGAGAGCAGTTTGTCAAGCAGCCCAAGAAGATCGCCAAAAAAACAGCCAAGTACCGCAAGTAAAATTACTGCAAATCGACAAATGTCGATTTACAGTAGCAGTTTTACACTATGACTTTCTTACTGCAAATCGACAAATGTCGATTTGCAGTAATTTCTTTAGAGTTGTGTCATGACGTAGGCTTCAAACTCTTGAGCCGTCTTGAGTCGTGTCGGTATGGGGAAGCGGCGCGTTGTGACTTTTTTTGCCTCTTGCGTTTCACAGTAGCAGGAGAGCTTTTCAAACTTTAGCAGCAAAATTTGTTTCTTTGACGCGGCAATGCGGATGCGCGTTAAGCTCATCAGCCAGTCGACCTCACTGGGCGGCGCCCCAAAGCGGTCTTTAAGTTCAGAGTAGAGTTGATTGACTTCATCGGGCGATTCCATCTCTCCTAGGCGGTGGTAAAGCTCCAAGCGGAGTGAGGTTTCGGGGATGTAGTGCTCGGGGAGCTTGGCCACGCGCTTAAACTCAACGCGCGTTTCGATAAAGGGCGTTTTGACATGGCGCTTGAGGGCGTTGATGGTCCGCTTGAGGAGTTTACAGTAAAGGTGGAAGCCAATGGTTGAGACGTGGCCCGCTTGCTTGGTTCCGAGTAGATCGCCAGCGCCCCGGATTTCTAAATCGCGCATGGCGAGTTTCATCCCTCCGCCGTAGCCACTCGTTTCGACGAGGGCAGAGAGGCGGCGGCGCGCCTCTTCGGGGAGCTCCCGCTTGCCGGGGACGAGGAAGTAGGCATAGGCAGGGCGGTCAGAGCGCCCAACGCGGCCGCGGAGCTGGTAGAGATCGGCCATTCCAAATGTGTGGGCGCGGTCGATCAAGATGGTGTTGGCGTTGGGGATATCGATCCCATTTTCCAAGATGGTTGTGGCGACTAAGATATCGCTCTTTCCCGACTTGAAGGTGTGGAAGATCTTGTCGATCTCATCGGCTTTCATCTGGCCGTGGACCACTCTCACTTTGGCTTGGGGCAGGAGCGCTTGGATCATGGCCGCTTTGTCAAAGATGGTCTCGACCCGGTTATGGATGAAGTAGGCCTGCCCATCCCGCGTTAGCTCGCGCAGAAGGGCACTTTTGATCACCTCTTGCTCTGTGAGGCTGATGATCGTTTTGATAGGGAGGCGGTCGTGTGGCGGTGTGCTGATGGTGGAGAGATCGCGCAGGCCGATGAGAGAGGAGTAGAGGGTGCGGGGAATGGGGGTCGCGCTTAAGGTCAAGCAATCTATGGAGCTTTTGCGCTTTTTAAGGGCCTCTTTGGCCTTCACTCCAAAGCGTTGCTCCTCGTCAATGATCATCAGTCCCAAGTTTTTGAAATCGACATCTTGGCTGATGAGACGGTGGGTCCCGATCAAGATATCGACTTGCCCCTCGGCCACTTTTTTGAGGGTCTCTCTCACTTGCTTGGGCTTCACAAAGCGGGAGACCACCCCCACTTCGATAGGGAAGTTGGCCATCCGCGCTTTGAAGTTGTCATAGTGTTGCATGGCAAGCACGGTCGTCGGCACTAAGACGGCGACTTGCTTCCCGCTGTCCATGACGGCCTTGGCAGCCGCTCGCATGGCGACTTCAGTTTTTCCGTAACCCACGTCGCCACAAATGAGGCGGTCCATGGCATCGCTTGCCATCATGTCTTTTTTCAGAGCGGCAATCGCTGAGAGCTGATCGTCAGTTTCTTCGTAGGGGAACTCGAGCTCAAAGAGATTGAGATCTTCGCTGTCAGGGCCACTTGCGTGCCCCCCTTCAGAGACCCGCTTTGCCTGAACTTCCAACATCTCCTTGGCGTAGCCAATGATCGCTTTTTCCGCTTTGATCCGCTGCGTTTGCCACTTGTTGGTCCCCAGCTTGTTGAGAGTGGGGCGCTCTTCGCGTGTCCCAATGTAGCGACTCACTAAGTGAGATTGGGTTAGAGGGACGTAGAGTTTTGACCCTTCGGCGTACTCGAGGAGCATGAACTCCTCTTGCTCGCCGTTTAAGTTTTTTTGCTTTTCAATCCCTAAAAAGCGCCCAACGCCACTGTGCATGTGGACAATGGGATCCCCCATCTCAAGTTCGTGAAACTCGCTGGCGGGGAGGGGATGGGAGGTGCGCCGTTTTTTCCGTGTGGTGACTGTTCGCCCTAAGAGCTCACTGCCGGAGAGGATCCCTCGCTTCTCATTGAGGGCTAAAAATCCCCGATTCAATGTGCCACGGGTGTATGCCGCTTTGAAGGGGAGAAACTCTTTGAGACGCTTTTCATCGGAGGGGTTTTGCACAATCACCTCATACGAAAAATCGTCGGGGAGACGCTCTAAAGCGATGGGCTCGTAAGGGGGCGTCATCCTCTTAGCGCTCAGCGATTGATTGAAGATCTCAAAGGTGACACCCCCTCCCTCTTTTTTCACTTTTGAGAGAGACTCTACGGGATCGATTGAGAGGTAGAGATGGGGCGCTTTGGCCTGAAACAATTCAGAGAAAGGGAGAAAGAGAGGGCTCTTTGAGCCGGGGAGATTTTTAAAAGCGACAACGTGATCTTCAATCGCGACCAGCTCGTCAAAGACGATGAGAGGGGGTTTTGAAAAATAATCGAGGAGAGTTGCTGAAGGCTCATTTTTTAAAAGGGCGACCTCGTCAGAGGGAGGGAGGAAAAACTCAGTTGCAGTGCCCGTTGATTTTTGATTGCCCGGGTCGAAGGTGCGGATCTCGTCAACAGTATCGCCAAAAAATTCGATGCGGTAGGGCTCTTGTGCGCTCAAGGGGAAGATATCGACAATGCCGCCGCGGAGGGCAAATTCCCCCTTTTCAGAGACAATCGACTCCCGCCGATACCCCAATTGCATCAAGAGTTTGGGGATCGTGTCGAAGGGGATCTCTTGCCCCACCTTCCAGTGGATGAGGTGGCTCTTTAAAACCTTAGGGGCGGCCACTTTTTGCAAAACAGCCTGCAGGGGGGCGACAAGGAGGGGATTTTTAGCTGTCAGGAGAGTGTTGAGAGCTTCAAAGCGATCCCCCATTAAATCCAAACTCGGGGCAATCTCATCGCCTGGCAATGTCTCCCACGAGGGAAAGGCAACCACCCGATCGCTCGCAAAGTAGCGCAAATCGTCGAGTAGATGCCCCCCTTCACTCCCACTTGTGATGACGAGGATGGGCCCCTGGTAGTGACTCAAGATGTAGGCTTTTGCCGAGGAGTGGAGCCCCTCGAGCAAAACGGGGTGATCTCCTTTGAGCGTATCGAGAAATGTCTTTATGAACATACGATTTGGCGCAATTTCTCGAAGGCGGCTTCTATCCCTGCGGGGTTCTTTCCCCCCGCTTGAGCGGCATCTTTTTTCCCACCGCCACCGCCGCCAATTAAAGGACCCACCTTGCGGATGAGCTGATTGGCATGGTGCCCTTTTTCGACTTGGTCGGGGCTCACTTTAAGCAGGAGTTGGCACCGCCCCTCTTTGGCGAGGGCGAGCAAGATAATGCCCGAGCCCAAGTTGTCCATGAGGGTGTTCCCCAACGGGGCGAGCTCATCCGACGCGACATCAACCTTAGCTGTGATCACGGGGGTGGCTACTGAGCGGTCCGTTTGAGCGATCAGTTCGCAAGAGAGCGATTCGATGTGGGCTTTGCGCAATTCTTTAAGGGCACTTTTAAGCTCCTTTCCCTCTTCCAAAATCATCGTGAGGCGGGGGAGAATTTTTTCCACGCTCACACCCATTTTTTCACCGATGGCTGCAAGGAGATCTTCCTTGTCGTAGGCTCGCTTTTCGCTCAAGGCCCCACACGCTCCCTTAAGGCGGCGCATACCAGCGCCGACGCTGCTCTCTTCCAAGATGCGGAAATACCCAAGCGATCCTGTGCGGTCGGTATGAGTCCCGCCGCAGAGCTCAAAGCTCACATCGCCAATATTGACAACGCGGACAGTTTCCCCATACTTCTCCCCAAAAATTTGTTTGATTTTGGGATCTTTTTCGGCCTCTTCCCGCCTTTTTTCAGTGGTTGTGATGGGGAGGTTTTCGCGCACTTTTTGGTTGATGAGCTCCTCAACAGTGCGGATCTCATCGTCTGTTAAGGCCTTGTGGTGGGAGAGGTCAAAGCGGAGCTCGTGGGCGCCCACATAGGAGCCTCTTTGCGCCGCATGAGGGCCTAAAACGCGCTCGAGCGCCCAGTGGAGAAGGTGAGTGGCGCTGTGGTGGTTGGCCACACCTTTGCGGTTAGCGCCATCGACAGAGGCGGTGACCGGTTCCCCTTTGAGGAGGGTCCCTTTTTTCAACAACCCGTGATGGACAATCACCCCTGGCACAGGGCTCTTAGTATCGGTGACGTTAAAGTGCGCTTTTTTGTGAGTGATATCGCCGATATCTCCCACTTGTCCCCCCATCTCAGCGTAGAAAGGGGATTGGCTGAGGACGATCATCCCTTTTTGCCCCTCTTCCATCGTGTCAACGAGAGTGTCACCAACGATCAAGGCCAAAACTGTCGTGTCAACCGTGAGGTGGTCGTAACCGACAAACTCAGAGTTGAGCCCTTCCAAAAGGGTTGGGGCGATCGCCTCCTGACTCTCGGCTTTCACGCCGCGGGAGCGCTCCTTTGCCTTCTTTTCTAAAATTTCGTAGGCATCTAAGTTGACGCGCAAATCGTTATCTTTGGCAAGTAGTAGGATCTCCTCGAGGGGGAATCCGTAAGTGTCCTTGAGTTTAAAGGCGTCTTCTCCAGAGATTTGTCGCCCCTGCGTTTTCTCCGCTTTGTCAATCACCTGTGAGAGAATATTCCCCCCGCGCTTGAGGGTTTTTAAAAATCCCTCCTCCTCCAAGGTCAAAATCTCGAGCGTCCGCTCTTTTGAGTGGATGAGCTCGGGATAGGCCTCTCCCATTAAATCACACAATTTGGGGACCAAATTGGCCATGAATGGGTCGTTTAAGTGGAGGCGTTTGGCGTAGCGCATCGCGCGGCGCAAAATCTTCCTTAAGACAAATCCCCGCTCGGTGTTGCTCGGCACTGCCCCGTCGGCGATCGCAAAGCACAGGGCGCGGAGGTGGTCGGCGATCACGTGGAAGGCGGGGGCATCGTGGCCATTTTTGGGATCGTATTTGACCTTTGATATGCGCTCGATTTCCCCAATCAAACTGCGCAACACATCGGTTTCAAAGACGGTGGAAAGGCCCTCTTTGAAGGCGATGATCCGCTCGAGACCCGCCCCTGTGTCGATATTTTTAAAGGGAAGCGGCGTTAAAGAGCCATCCTTAGCCCGGTTGCTTTCCATAAAGACAAGATTCCAAAACTCGGGGTAGCGGTCCTCGCCACCGGGAGCCAAAGGGGAGGGGGCGTCGCCGTAGGCAGGCCCTCTATCAAAGAGGAGCTCACTGCAGGGGCCACAGGGTCCAGTTGCCCCCATCGACCAGAAATTCTCCTTTTCGCCCATGCGGACAATCCGCTTGGGGTCGATGAGCTCACTCCAGATTTCAAAGGCCTCATCGTCTGTGTCAAAGACCGAGACCCACAGCTTGTTCAAAGGGAGCTCAAATACCTCTGTGGTTACGTCAAAAGCGAGCTTGATCGCCTCTTTTTTGAAGTAATCGCCAAAGGAAAAATTCCCCAACATTTCAAAAAAAGTCATGTGGCGGGCGGTGTGACCGACGTTGTCGAGGTCGTTGTGCTTCCCGCCGACGCGGATGCACTTTTGTGCCGTCACAGCCCGCTTGCAATTTGGGGCCCGTTTGCCGAGAAAAATATCTTTAAACTGATTCATCCCCGCGTTGATGAAGAGGAGAGAGGGGTCGTTTTCGGGGACGACGGGTGAGGAGGGGAGGTGCATATGCTCCCGCTCTTTGAAGAACTGAATAAATTTTTTACGGAGATCGTTTGTCGACATAACTCTTGTCTTTTTATTAATTTCCCTATAAAAATAGTGGATCTTGAAATGTAAAGCAAGCCCCAAGGAATCCCCCATGGAAGAAGATCTCAAAAAGTCTTTAGAAAAAATCGCGAGCACCATCCGTCAGCTCTCTATCGAAGCTGTCCAAAAGGCCAACTCGGGGCATCCGGGACTCCCCTTAGGGTGCGCAGAGCTCGGCGCCTTTCTCTACGGTACGCAGCTGAATCATTACCCTAAGAAAAGTGACTGGATCAACCGCGACCGCATGATTCTATCGGCCGGACACGGCTCAATGTGGCTCTACTCCTGTCTCCACCTTTCTGGCTTTGACCTCTCTCTAGACGAGATCAAACGGTTCCGTCAGCTCCATTCAAAAACGCCGGGCCACCCCGAATACCACATCACAGATGGGGTCGAGTCGACAACAGGCCCTCTCGGTCAAGGTGTTGCCAACGCCGTTGGACAGGCCCTCGGGATGAAGATTCTCGCCGAAAAATTCAACACCCCCGACCACAAAATCATCGACAACAAAGTTTACACCTTGGCTGGCGACGGGTGTCTCATGGAGGGGATCAACCACGAGGCGTGTGGCTTAGCGGGCCACTTGCAACTTAACAACCTCGTCGTGATCTTCGATTCCAACAAAATCACCCTCGATGGCCCCCTCGATCAATCGGGTTCTGAGGATGTGGGCAAGCGCTTTGAGGCCTACGGCTTTGACGTCTATGAGGTCGACGGCCACGACTTTGACGATCTCGCCCGCGTCTTTGCCCAAATCGACAAAGGGCAAACCCGCCCCGTCTTAGTGATCGCCCACACCATCATCGGCAAGGGCTCTCCCAATAAAGAGGGGACGCACAAAGTGCACGGCTCTCCCCTTGGCGAAGAGGAACTCAAGCTCACCAAAGAGCACCTCGGCCTCCCCGATGAAGAGTTTTACATCCCCAGCGCCGTCGTCACCTACTTTGAGGCGAAGCTCAAAAAAGATCAGGAGCGGTTCGAGCTTTGGGAAACCCTCTTTGCCGACTGGAAAACCAAGAATCCAGAGCTCGCCAAAGAGTATGAGGTAATGGATCACTGCCACCTCCCTGCTAATTTAGAAGAGGAGATCAAAAACGTCCCCATGAAGGACTCGATCGCTGGCCGCTCGGCCTCGAACAATGTCATTAAAGAGCTCGGCGCTCACCTCCCATTCCTTTACGGGGGATCAGCTGACCTCTCAGGATCAGACAAGACGATGATGGACGAGTTCCCCCTCATCGCCCCTAAAGATTTCAAAGGGCGCAACTTTAAGTTTGGTATCCGAGAGTTTGGTATGGGAGCTGTCGCTGCTGGCCTTTTCCAGACGGGGATGATCCTTCCCTACGTTGGGACCTTCCTCACGTTTTCCGACTACATGAGAAACGCTATCCGCTTGGCGGCTCTTTCCCACTACCACGTGATCTACCAATTCACACACGACTCCATTTTCCTCGGCGAAGATGGCCCCACCCACCAATCGGTTGAGCACCTCGCCGCCTTAAGGGCGATCCCCAACCTCCACGTCTTCCGCCCGGCCGACGACTGGGAGGTCAAAGGGGCGTGGCTAGAGATGCTTAAGTATGAAGGGCCTTCAGCGATCATCCTTTCGCGGCAAAATCTCCCCGCCCTTGCTGAGACCCGCGCCCACTCGTTCAAAGAGAGCGTCGGTCGGGGCGCCTACATCGTGAAAAAAGAGAGGGACAATGCCGACTTCACCCTCATTGCCACAGGCTCAGAGCTCTCCCTCGCCCTCGAGGTCGCCAGTGCCCTTGAGAAAATGAGCAAACAGGTCCGCGTCGTTTCGATGCCCTGCTGGGAGCTCTTTGAGCGGCAGGATAAAGCTTACATGGAGAGCGTCCTCGGTGGAGACATTGGGCGCCGCGCCAGCATTGAAGCGGGCGTTTCGCTCGGCTGGGCTCGCTTTGTCGGTCCCGACGGCCTCTCATTTGCCATCGACCGCTTCGGCGAATCGGCCCCCGCCGGCGACCTCGCCCAAGAGTTTGGCTTCAACGTCGATGCCATCGTGAGTGGACTCCTAGCCAGTGGAGAGTAGCCGCTTTCTCAAAGCCCTGCGGGGTGAAAACGACGGGCGCCCCCCAATCTGGATGATGCGCCAGGCGGGGCGAGCTTTAGCGAGTTACCGCGCACTGCGGGCGCAGCACCCCCTGCGCCACCTCTTCCACACCCCCGAGCTCATCGATCAGATCACCACCCTGCCCATCGACGAGCTCGGTGTCGACGCCGCCATCCTTTTTTCCGACATTCTCATCCCCCTCGAAGCGCTAGGGATGGAGCTTAACTATGTCGATGGCCAAGCCCCCACGACCACCTGGGATCGCCCCCACCCTCTCAACCTCGACAAGGTGGCCTACGTGACGGAGGGGATCAAGCGTCTCAAAAGCCACCTTCCCGTCCCCCTCATCGGCTTTGCCGGTGGCCCCTACACCGTTGCCACCTACGTCGACAAGGAGCCCAGTGAGAGCCTCATCGATCAAATCACCGACATGACCATTGCCTATCTCGACCGGCAAATCGATGCCGGTGTCGATGCCCTCCAAATCTTTGACTCGTGGGCCGGTCGTCTCAGCCAAGAGGACTTTGCGACAAAAGCCGCCCCCTACCTCAAACGGGTCGTTGACGCCCTCAAAGGGAGAGGGGTTCCCATCATTCTTTTCTGTCGCGAGACCCCCCGCCACCTCAAAACCTTGGCCGATCTCAACCCCACTGCCATCTCCACCGACTGGTCGGCCGACATCAGGGCAGTGCGCGATCAGTTGCCCAACCACATCGCCCTGCAAGGCAACCTCAACCCCGACACCCTCTTTGAGTCTTTCGATAAAATTGACGAGGCTGTCGATCACCTTCTCATGGCAATGAAAAGGGATAGAGGGTATATCTTCAATTTAGGGCATGGGGTTCTCCCAAAGACACCGGAGAGCGCCCTGCGGCATCTTGTTGAGAGGGTCAAATCGTATGATGAGGTACAAGGGATATATCGGCAGAGCGCGGCGCGACACGGTCAGTGACACGTGGGAAGGGGAGGTTGTCGGCCTCCCAGCCGTCAAGTACCGCTCCAAACAGAAGGAGCAGCTAGAGCCCGCCTTTCAAAGCGCCGTCGATCATTACCTCACCATGCGGCAAGAGGGGGCATCGAACAGAGAATCGCTCGTGGATTCCCTCCGCTCAAAAACCCAAACTTTGTCCCCCGATCGTAAAGGAGATTGAACTCCACGTAGTGCGCCCGTTTTTTCAGCTGATGCGCTTTGTCAGCTTGAGTATAGGGCGTACTGAGGCGCTTTTTGTAGATGGGGATGATCGCATCTAAAAACGTATTGCCCACCCCCGTCCAAAGGGCGTGGTCCTGCTCAAAATTGCCCGTATTGTAGTGATCAAAGAAAATCCCCCCAACGCCCCGCTCCCGATCGTAGTGGCGGATCGTGAAGTACTCCTTAGCCTTTTGGGAAAAATCGTTATAGAGAGCCTCACCGAGGACTTTCCGTGCAACGCCGTGAAAGTGGGTCGTATCCTCATCGTAGGGAAAGCCCATTGGGGTGAGATCGTACCCGCCCGCAAACCAAAACCGCTTCTGAGTCTTGATAAAGCGGACGTTCATGTGGACAGTCGGCATGTGGGGATTGACCATATGAGTGATCAAACTCACACCCGTTGCAAAGAAGGGCCCTTCCCCATCGCTCATGGGGAACTTTTCACCCGAAACGGCGGAAAAATTGACGGCCGCTTTCTCAAAGTGTTGACCATTGCGCAGCTCGCTGATCTCACCCCCACCCCCGGTGTGGTGATCCCAGTTTGTCCGCTGAAAGCGGGCTAAGGGCTCAAAGGCCTCAAAGGCAGCGATGATCTCACAGCGGAGATTCTTAAGGTAGGCGACGATTTCTTCTTGCATTTGTTATCAAATTATTATTTCATACTTTGAGAATGAAAGGCAAGGAAATAACCATACTCGGCGCAGGGATCTCAGGGCTAGCCCTTGGCTATTACCTGCGGCAAAAACACCCCAATGCCACAATCACTCTCATTGATAAAAGTGAGACGGTGGGTGGGGTAATCGACACGACGATCGTCGATGGATTTTTGTTTGAACGAGGGGCGCGCACATTCAAAGTGAAGCGGTGCCACGAGCTTCTCAGGCTAATTTCAGCCTGTGGCCTTCAGTCCGATCTCATCGGTTATGATCCTCCATTCCGTCGCCACTACATTTGGCGTGAAGGGAAGCTTAACAACGTGACCATGAACCCCTTTGCTTTTTTCACAAATCCCATAACGCGGGGGCTCTGGACAGCGTTTTTTCGCGAGCACAACCAACCCCCATCGAGCGGTGATGAGACGGTGTGGGACTTTGGATCGCGCCGATTTGGCCCCCGATTCACAGATGGGATTCTCGACCCCATGCTAAGGGGTATCTTTGGAGGGGATATCCGTAAGCTCTCCATCAGGGCGACAATGGGCACCTTAAAACGGTACGAAGAGGACTATGGAAGTGTCACTAACGGCATTCGTCACAATCTGTTTCGCTCCAAACCACCTTGCCCAGTCGAAGGGCTGGCCAAAGCTGACCTCTTCACATTGAGGGGAGGGATGAGGAGCCTTGGAGAGGCGATTGTTAAGACTGCGGGGCTCAACTTTCGCGGTGGGGAGGAAGTGCTCACTCTTCCCGACTATGAGACTCTCTACATGGCCCTCCCTCTCGATGGGGTGAAGCGTTTGCTCAATGACGAGGTGGCCAATGAGTTTTTCGACTCTGTCGATATGGTCGATCTGATCAGTGTTAATTTGGGGTACCGCAAACGCGTTTTGAAAAAAGGGGGGTATGGCTACCTCCTCTCATCCTTAGAGCCGGGGTATGTCATGGGAGCGATCTTTGATTCAGAGATTTTCCCTCAGCAAAACACCCACCCCGAGGAGACCCGCCTCACAGTTATGATGGGCGGGGCGCAGCACCCCGAGCAAATCAACCACTCTGATGAAGAGATTCTCAAGATTGCCAAGGAGTCGATTGAGCACCACCTTGGGATCAAAGGGGAGCCCGATGCCACATTCATCTCCCGCTATCCTAGGGCAATCCCTCAGTACTATGTCAATCACCTCGATAGGCTGAAGAACTTTGAGCTCTATATGAAGCAAAAATGGCCCCATATCCACCTTGTGGGCAACTACATGAGGGGCCCCTCTGTCAATGAGTGTGTCCTCAACGCTCAACGTGTTGCAAATTCATAATAATTAAAAATTTAACTATTATATAATTATAATATTATTTGTTTTATAATCTATTGTAAATTGGTAAATAAAATGAATATAAATAACAATAATATCAATATAGATGAGTATAAGTATACGTTAGAAGGGCTCGATTTAGCCCATGAGAGATGGGATACGGGACTAAAGTCAAAAATTAATTTTAATCTAAAAGACGACGAAGCGGGTTTTTGGAACCACCGGAAGTTGGGCAAAAAGCTGTGGAGTGGACCCTCTGATGATATCCATGTATCGATCAAAGAGCCCCACCCCATCAGGAGCGCTTCCAAGTTACAGGCTGGAGTCAAAGATGACTCGCTTGTAGGGATCAAGCAAAAGACAGAAGAGAAGATAGAGCCCCTCACGGTTAAAATCCTTCAGCTGCACAAAGAAAGCGCATATTGGTGTCCCATCAATTATCAGGATCATCCAGATGGTGAGGGGGGATACTATACCCTCCGTTACAATCCTATTTACACTATGCCAAAAAATATTGAGGAATTAGATCGCGAGGTCTACAAGATGCATCGTGTTGTTCGCAAAGACTGTGAGCTTTTTCCATCTGTTAAACATAGCGAGAGAATTTCCGATGAGGAGTATGAGGAGTATGTGGCAAAAGTCATTTCTTCAAAAGAGGCATTGCACCTAGAGAAAGATAGAGAGACATTTCCAGCCCTCGATCGATTTCAACCCTATGTGCCAGAGTCATTTTTAAATCTCACAGACCAATTTTATCCAGAATTTCTTGAGGCGCTTGGCATTTCATACGATAGGGAGACGCTGACATTAACACTTCCCAATAGAGATGCACTCGTTGCCAATTTTAATGCGCTGGGAGAGACAAAAAGGTGGGCTCACTTAGGCAAGCTCTTGATAGAGGAGAGTGAGGGCATCGCAGGGGATCTCCAGTTTGCCCGCAAATATACGACTAAAGACGGGTTATTATCAAAAAAAGAAGAGTACACTCACGATTTTTCGGCCCATATCATGGGAATATTGTTGTGGAAACAGCTATCTTACTGGAACCAGATTCTGCCTGAAATCAAAACATGGAATTTAGGCGATAAAGATGAAAATAGTGCGCCTCCAAAATTCCTTCGTTTTGAACTCATGGATGATGTGATCCTCAATGAGGGCACAGTGATTGGCAAAGGGGCAGAAGTGACCTATTCAAAAAAAGGGACATTCATTGAAATGGCCAATAAGGAATCCTACGAAATTCCCTATGGACAAAATATCCGTGTCAAAGCCCTCAAAGATGCCTACTTTAATGATGTGGGGTCCACATATATGATCTCAAATATCGCTGAATATGGAGAGCTCGATCACAAGACAGGTCTTCATTTTCCAGAATCGAAGTTTAGTTGGGATAAGAATTGCAGCTCTCAATTTCAAGCCAAAATTAGTCCCAAGGGAACATGTTACTCTCTCTTTCGCGGGACACTCACTTTATTGCTCGGTGGGAAAAGTGTCTCTCTCTACGACAAAAATGCCTGCGGTTTAGCGCGAATTATCCTAAAAAGTATGGCGCTGCGCGATTATGGGGTCGCTCAGAAGAGATGGACAAAAGAGGAATTGATCTTTCTCGAAAAGATGATTGGGGTTTTCACAGATCACAACACCGCGAAAAAGAATCCCTATGCACTGAAAATACTCGCACGATCAACCTATGCGATAACTCGCGAGGAGATGATGGAGTACGTCAATGATACAGAGAGGGGATGGGGCGCGTATATTAGCGAATTTCTCACAAATACCCTTAGGATTGAGGATCCAAGCACATTTGTCGACACATTCATGGACAAATGGGAAACGGTCTGCGCCGACTATGAGAAAGAGAGCCCTTCAAATCATCTCGCTCCTATGTCGAATAATAATAACTTAGTGTGACACCGTCATCGACTGAATGGGGCGTGCCGTGTGCTGAAGATTCTGCAGTGTCAGTAAAAGCCTCGAGAGTTGATCGTCTGTGTGATCGTGGGAAATCGCCAGGCGAATGCGCGCTGCATTCACGGGGACAAGGGGCGCTTTGATCAGTGTTGTATAGATTCCCTCCTGACGCAGGGTCTCGAAGAGCTCGCCTGCCTTGTGATCGTCCCCAATGTGAAGGTGGACGATGTGAGAAGCGCTCTCCCCAACGACAAATCCAATCTTTTTCAAATCATTGCGCAGCTTAGTGCACTTGCGCGTTAAGGCCTCTCTCTCCGTCTCCATATCGGGGATCAGCTGCATCATCGCTTCAACAGAGCCGAGCACGGCAGGGGGGAGCACGGTGCGTCCCGAGAATTCCTCAGAAATCTCCAAGAGATAGTTTTTCATCAAGCTCGATGTCCCCAAAAAGGAGCTCACGACGCCACACACTTTGTTGAAGGTGCCAAGCAAGATATCGATGCCAAGCTGGTGGGCGCCCCGCCCCATCCCATTTTGTCCCATCACACCCGAGGTGAGCGAGTCGTCAACGACGAAGAGAGCACTGTGCGCATGGGCGAGCTCCGCCAAATCCCAAAGGGGAGAGAGGGAGCCATCGACGTGAAAAAGGGACTCGGTGATGATCACTTTGACCTGGGCGCCCCCCTCCTCATCTCTCTCTAAACACCGCTTCAAATGGCCAATGTCGTTGTGCTCAAAGCGGACAACGCGCGCCGATGAGGTGAGGCTACTCTGCATCAACTGAGGGCGGCAGGAGCGATCGATATAAATGACCGTTTTCGGATTGCATAATGCGGAAATCAACGCGTGGGGCAACTGGAAATCGGAACAAAATAGAAGCGCTTCCTCTGTCTTAATCAACTCAGCAAGCCGCTTCTCACACTTTTCAAACGCTGTCAAATGGGGCGTGAGCAACCTCGATGGCGTCGAACCCGCTCCCCACTTGAGCGCCGTGTCAACCGTGTTCTTCTTGATAAACGGGTGGGACGATATCCCCAAAAAGTCATTCGTCGTAAAATTGATCATCCGCTTCTCGCGATTGATCAAATGCACCTCGTCCAAGGGCGCCGTGCACCTCAACTGCCGGTAGTGATTCTGCTTCAGACGACTCTCTAAGGCCGTTTTGAAATAGTCAAATTTGTTTTTCATGCTTTTGGAGAATGAACGAAACCTTAAATTAATGCAAAGAAAAAGGAGTGCTCGGGGGGGCTTATGTGCTCTTTTTCTTTTCTATATCACCCCATCTAGTGACAAACACTCCTCGACAATAGCTTGGGGCTATTGCCTTCGTCGTGTTTGTCCCTATCTGGGGCAATCTAGAAAAGCCTCAGAGCACAACGCCCCCCCCCTCACACTCCTCGTGAACTCTTCAAAAAACATGAAAGTCTATGGAAAATAATTTGTGTGAAAAAGAAATTCCGTGTCGGTGCCCGAAAAAAAATGGAAATGAAGGTTATTTGAAGACGATAGGGTGGTGCGGCTCCTTCAATGCATCACCATACACATACCCAAGGTGCTTGAGACGATGGGTGTGCAAGTCCGTATCGCGCTGGTAGTAGAGCGCTTTCTCAGGAGCATAGGCGATGAGTAGGAAGCATTGGTTGGGCTGAGCAAGGCGCTCTTTGAGGTTGAGGGGGTAGCCCGGCTGGAAAAAGAGGGCGTGGCCCGCTCGGTCGGGATTCAGGTCAATGAGCACGCCGGCAACGATAGGACAGATGCTGGAGAGAGACTCGAGCGTGTCAAGGGGCGCGTTGGGGAGGGGCGTGAGGAACTCATCGGTGACAATGGCTTGGTCAAAGGCGATGCGCAGGGGCTTTTGGTCGGTGAGCTGGAAGGCGACGTCGGCAATGGCGCGCGATAGGGCGGTTTTCTTGACGAGGGGGCTCTCTCGGAAGAGATCGTGCCCTTCGCTCCACATGCGCTCGGGTGAGCGATTGGAAAGGCGAGAGGTGAGCTCTTGGTGGAGGGCGGCCGCTTGCTCCTTGGTGATGAGATCCTCAAACTCAACGTGCTCGTTGTGACGAAAAAAGCGCCCCTCTTCAGGGCCAACTAGATGGGGCATAGTATCTCCTTAAGGCGCTTGGCGGCATCGCTGGCGCGGTTTGTGAAGCTCGACAGGCGCACAAAGCCCTCTCCTTCAGGGCCAAAGCCCGATCCGGGGATGGTGAGAAGGCCTGCTTCTTTGAGCAGGTGTTCGAAGAAAGCGCGGTCGTCGAGCCCATCGGGGGTTTTCCAAAAGATGTAGGGGGCGTTCACGCCACCGAAATGGGTTTGGCCTAGGTCAGTGAGGGCCTCCCGGAGGATTTGGGCCTCGTTGAGGTAGTGGTTAACGTCTTGGGGCTCAAGGGTGAGGGCGCACTCGGCGGCCCGTTGGATGGGGTAGGCGACGCCGTTAGTGTGGGAGCTGACGCGGCGGAGCCAGAGAGTGCGCCACGGCTCCATGGGGACCACGCTGTGGCTGCACCTGAGGCCGGTGAACCCGTACGACTTTGAGAAGCTCTTCATCTCTATGGCGACCTCGCGCGCCCCGTCGATTTCGTAGATGGTTTTGGGGACATCGGGGTCTTGGATGAAGGCGTCGTAGGCGGCGTCAAAGAGGATGATGGCCCCATCGCGGTGGGCTTTGTCGACCCAGAGCTTGAGCTGCTCTTTGGTGTAGGCCATGCCGGCGGGGTTGCCCGGGGAGCAAAGGTAGATGAGGTCGAGGGGCGGGAGGCCATCTGGAAGGGGGAGAAAGTGATTCTCGAAGGTGCCGACGATGGGGACAATATGAGCTTTGCGGGCGAGGAGGGTCGCATCGAGGTAGGCGGGGTAGCTCGGTGTGGGAATGCCCACAGCGATATCCCGGTCAAAGAGCTGGAGAAAGTGGGCGATGTCGGAGTTGATCCCGTCGGTGATGAAGATGTGATCGGGGCTCAGACCAAAGGGCTCGTACTCCTTGGCGCAGATCGCCTTGCGGAGGAAAGGGTACCCCTCAGAGGGGCCGTAGCCAACGGGGCGGCGCCCCATCTCGCTCACAGCGGCAGAGAGGGCCGCTAGGATGGGCGGGGCCAGAGGACGAGCGATGTCCCCGACGCCAAGGTTGATCACATCCCCTTCGGTCTCGGCGAGTTTGGCCTCAACAAAGGGAAAAATATAACTTGACTCAAGCTGCTCAAATGCGGGATTTTTCTTAACCATAGTGACAAAAAATATACTCTAGTTGATGATAGGTTGCAATGGATTTATTGAATCAACTCCGCCACTCTTTAGAAGAGATTGAGACCAAACTCAACATATCGTTTAAAGACAAAGACCTCTTGATGATGGCCCTTATCCATCGCTCGTTTGCTAATGAGTATATCAAAGATTTTACAATGTACAACGAAAGGTTGGAGTTTTTGGGAGATAGCGTCTTGGGACTCATCATTTCCGATGATCTCTACCGCCGCTTTCCCGACCACCCCGAGGGGGAGCTCTCCCCCATGCGCTCCCGCGTTGTCGATGCGAGCTCGTGTGCCGACTTTGTCGATCACTTAGGGATCGGTGAGTACCTTCTCTTAGGCAAGGGGCAGAAAATTGCGATCGAGCGGGGGCGGACCTCGATCATGGCCGACCTCTTTGAGGCCCTCCTTGGCGCTCTCTACCTCGATCAGGGGTTTGAGGCAGCGCGCACCTTTTTCTTTGCCCACTTTTCCGAAAAGTACGATGCGATGCTGGATGAGCCCGACCGCAACTACAAGGCGTTGCTCCAGCACCACATCCAAAAAAATGCGCAGCAAACCCCTACCTACGACATTCTTTCAGAAGAGGGGCCCGACCACGCCAAGCGCTTTGTTGTGGCCGTCAAGGTGGGTGAGAAAGTGTTGGCGGAGGGGGAGGGGGCCTCAAAAAAGAGCGCGCAGCAAACGGCGGCAAAGGCAGCCTGTGAACAACTAGGACTGATTTAAATGGCAAAGACAAAAACAGAGTGGGAGTGTGTCGAGTGTGGACAGACCCAATTGCAGTGGACCGGATCGTGCGGAACGTGTAAGGCGTGGAACACTCTTAAAGAGATGATCCCCCTCGATACCGAGGTGCCCAAGCGCTTCCACGGCCAGGAACCGGCCAAAGCGGTCCGGATTCAAGATGTCGACGTCGCCAAATTTGCGCGGACTGAGACCGAAATGAAGGAGTTTGACCGGTTGATGGGGGGAGGGGTCGTGCAAGGGTCACTCACTCTCATCGGAGGGGATCCCGGCATTGGGAAGTCGACGCTGTTGATGCAGCTCTCCAAGCAATTTGCCGACCAGGGAAAAAAAGTGCTCTACGTCTGCGGTGAGGAGTCGGCCGAGCAGACATCGCTTAGAGCCCGCCGCCTCAACATCGAGTCGGATACCCTCTTTTTATTGAGTGAAACCCTCTTTTCCAACATCAAAGCGCAAATCGATCAGATCAAACCCGACCTCCTCATCGTCGACAGCATCCAAATCGTCTACAAAGGGGAGATCAGCTCGATCCCCGGATCGGTCTCCCAGGTCCGCGAGATCGCGATGGAGTGCATGCACATCGCCAAAGGGAAGGGGATCACCACCTTCTTGATCGGCCACGTGACCAAATCGGGAGAGATCGCCGGTCCCCGTATTTTAGAGCACCTCGTCGACACAGTTTTAGAGTTTGAGGGGGATCGCCAACATGGCTACCGCATCTTGCGCTCCATCAAAAACCGCTTTGGACCCACCGACGATATTGCCCTTTTCCAAATGGTCGCCAATGGCCTGGCCGAGGTCCCCAACCCCTCCGAGCTCTTTTTGCAAGAGCGCTCCCACAGACTCCCCGGATCGTGCATCGTCCCCACCATCGAAGGGACGCGCGCTCTGTTGATCGAAATTCAAGCTCTCATCGCCGCCAGCGCCTTCTCCACCTCCTCGCGCCGCGGGACAGGGCTCGACCAAAACCGGCTCGCCCTCCTGCTGGCTGTGCTGGAGAAGCGGATGGGGTACCAACTCTACTCCCTCGACGTCTTTGTCAGCGTGGCGGGGGGACTCAAGATCACCGAGCCTGCGATCGACTTGGGCGTCCTCATCGCCATCGCCAGCTCCTTCTGCAACAAAGCCCTCCCCCCCGACGTGGCAGTGTTTGGCGAGGTCGGCCTCGGCGGCGAGGTGCGCTCTGTCCCAAGAGCCGAAGCGCGGATTAAGGAGGCGATCCACATGGGCTTTAAGTCAGTTGTCTGTCCGAAAAAGAACATCAAAGGGATCTCAGAGAGCCTCAAAAGTCAGATCAAACTCCACGGCATCGACGTTGTCGAAGAAGCGGTCAAGGGGCTCTTAGTATGATCATCAAAGTGGGGGCGCGCACATCCCCCCTCTCCCTCAAACAGGTCGACGAGGTTCTAGCGGAAATTCGAGTCCCTCATCCACAGATAACGTTTGAGTGTCAGTTTGCAAAAACACAAGGGGACCTCGACCTGCTCAGCTCCTTAAAGCCCCTTGAAAAAACCAACTTTTTCACAGATGTGATCGATCAAATGCTCATCGATGGGCTGTGCGATATCGCCATCCACTCGGCCAAGGACCTCCCCGAGCCCTTGGACCATCGCCTAGAGATCATCGCCATCACCCAAGGAGTTGACCCAAGCGATGTGATCGTTTTAAGAGAGGGGGAAAGTTTGCCTAAAGATGGGCGCATTGGCACCTCATCGCAGCGTCGCGAAGAGCAACTCAAAGAGCTTGGAGCCGATCTGCGCCCCGTCGACATTCGGGGCCCTATAGAACGGCGCCTCGAGCTGCTAGATAACGGTGAGGTCGACGGGGTGATCATGGCCAAAGCGGCCTTGATACGCTTAGGACTTCTCCACCGCCACACAATCCCCCTGGGCGGAGAGCCCGCCCCACTGCAAGGGCAGCTCGCCATTTTAGCGCGCAAGGGGGACCGTGAGATGGAAACCCTCTTTGCCCCACTTGATAGTCGAGAGAGAGTATGAGCCTCCTTTATCTTGGGCTTGACCCCTCCCGCTATAAAACCGACAAGGCGATCACCCACCTCCCATTGATTGAGATTGTCCCCCGCCCATTGACCTGTCCCAAACTCACCATGCAGTTCTCCGAGCTTCCCCACTACACCCACATCCTCTTCACTTCGCAAACCACAGTCGACCTCTTTATCACAGCGTGTGCCCACTATGAGCAAAGTCGCCCCAAAGCCGCTGTGATCGCCATCGGACGGGCGACTGCTGAGCGGCTTAAAAGGGCGAGGATTGACGTGACCCTCACAGCCAAAGAAAAGACCCAAGAGGGGATCATGGACGCCTTATCTGGGCTCAACTTTGACACCTCTTACATCTTCTACCCCCGCTCATCGCGCGCGCGGGCCAACCTCACCCACTACCTCGCCGCCCGCTCAATCCGCCACCAAGTGTGCGATCTCTACGACACCCACTTGCGCCGCCCCGACACCTGCCCCAATCCCGATCACTTTGAGCACATCGTCTTCACCAGCCCATCCACCGTCGACGCCTACCTGGAACTTTACAAAAAATTGCCCCACCCTCAAAAAATCATCACCTTAGGCCCTGTCACAGAAAAATATATATTGACACTAAGTTAAGATACTTTTTATATTCAGTCTCTTTAACTTGGTGGTGATATGAGAATCAAATATTTTTTTGTCATATTTTTAGCAGCATGTTGTGTAAAGGGATTGGGGGGAGAGAGCCCCTATCTCAAGATGATCAACGAGTACGATGGGGGGGTGATCGAGGGGCCAGGCCTCTCTAACGAGGCCCATGTCCATCAAAAATTGACCCAAGGGGACTACCTCGCTGTTTTGCAGTGTGTCTGGTCGGAGCGGGACAACGAAAAGCGGCTCAATTTCTTGGCACAAGGGGCCAAAGACTCCCACGTCCCCCTCATCTTTGAGTATGCCTACGAATCCCTGCGCCAAAATCCCACAAAGGAGACCCTTGAGGGGACCGTCGTCCCTTACTTCACTTTGGGGATGGCCCGCACCTATGCCGACGTCTCCTGCCTTGAGGAGGGGTATGGGGAGAAGGTGAGCCACTTTCTCAACGTGATGGAGCTGCGCCTCAAGGCGATGGAAGGGGAGCCCTCCCTCCAGGCTGTCTATCAGAAAGTGACTGAGATGATCAAAGAATCGAAAGATTTGCCCTCACCCGAGTGGATCCGCTTAATTGACGAAAGGGCCCTCTTTATTGCGCAAAACAATTGGCAGAAGACGCAGGCGGCTTTTCTCCAACTGTAGTGGCATCGGACAAAAAAAAGGCGCACCCTGGAAGAGCGCGCCTTAAAGGAAGAAAAACTATGGTTTAGAATTCTTCATACTGATTTACTTCAGAAGCAGGGCCAATCAAATAGTTCCAGAATTCCTTGACGCTCTGTTCTGCAGAAGTGGTTTTACCTACAGTAATGAGTTGATGTGTACCAAAGTAGGTGTAGCGGACCCCAAGGTTAGGGCCACGGCGGGATTCAAAATCATCTATTGTGTCAGGAATGACGTAAACGATTCCGCAAAAGGCTCTAGGAATAATGGCTCGTGCGACGTGGGCAATAGCATAAGAGGCCTCAACAACAGCCACAACCGGCACCTTAGTGATGACAACAGCTAAGATCTTAAAGGCATTGCAGCCGAGGACAAGTGGGTATTTTGCCAATGACGTCCAGGTCAGTTTATCATTATTTTCATTCCAATGGTAATCCCAGTTATCATTTTTAGGTAGATGTGGAGTCTTTTCGTGTTTTAGATAAGCTATGAAATTCTCTGTAGGTTCGCTTCTATCATATTCAAGAGGATTATTGCACTTAATCGAGTTGCGTATATCGAGCGTGAACCCGTTGTAATCATCAGGATTATTTTGTGCGTCTTTAAGATCATTAATGGTATCGACCCAGACATGGAAGAAAATTGATGTGATGGCGAGGAGAATAACCTCAACTGTAGCCTTACTCACATTCCAAACAAAATGGGTAAGCTCAACAGCAATCACAACGGGAACTGAGAGAATGGCAAATGCCACGGCTTTGATGAGATTGAAAGGGCCAACTCCGAGTATAGCCTTTGCGACATTCCCTTTATTCCATGAGAATTCATCAGCTTTTAATTTATTTTCTGTGTCAAAATTTTCTTTTTTATTAAATTTATCAAATGTTGGATTACTCTCTTCATCACTAATTTTAATTTCTATATCATTATCGTTACTGTCGTCATTCCTGATGAAAGAGGGATCTTGATTTAAATCTTCACCATTTTGTGCTTGGGTGTTGATGTTATTGTTGTTTTTATTTTCGATTGGATCCTTAAGTACATGGTCAACTGGGACACCATACAAAGCTGCAACGTTTTCAAACGCACTTTTAGAAATTCCTTTGCTATTCATTATGTTTGCTCCTATAAGTTTAATTTAGTAGACAGAAGCGTTTTATAATATTAAACGATTGCTGTCAAAATAAATAATTAAAATAAATTATTGAAGCAAAGTAAAAACTAATGTGCTTCAATGATTTTCAAGTTATGACAAATATTATACTAGAGAACGGATTTAATAAAAACTAAATAATTAACAGAAATTCAAGTCTATTATAATTCAAAATAATTTTTAGTAAACTTAGAAGATGTTTTTCTCACTGAGAATGCATGGCAGGGAGGGGGAGTCCGGTCGTAGGGCGATTTGTAGGGGACGTAGTTTGAAAATGTCACATCGACCTGACAGCTGACTTGGCGGCGCTTGAGATCGGTGATCGATGTTTTGAAAATGGTGCCAAAAGAGCGTTCATGGCGATCGATATTCAAAAGTTCTGTAGTGACTATGCGCTGGTTGGCTATATCTATGTTAAGGGCTTTTCTGATCCTATCTTCATCAGAATTGTTTTGGTTCATCCCTGAGGGGATGAGGACTTCAGTTGGGAAGAGTTGGCTTAAAATAGCCGCACGTTGGCTGCAGTTTGCGACAAACGACTCGCCACATCTTTCGATCAATGCTTTATCTTGATCATTGAGCGTTGTGATTCTTTTTTCATCAAGTGAATAATGCATGCGCGGGATATCGAGATCAATTTGTGCAAAACTCTTTTCTAAAGGCTCAGGAGGGGTTTGGAGTGTGCACTTTTTGCGCCGATAAAACGAAATATGGGGGCGATGGTTGACCCGATCTGAGATCTTGGCCCAGGTCAAGAGGCGCCCTAGGGTGAGACAGGTAAGGATTTTTTTGACTCCTTTGAGCATGAGGGGATCGGACGCATAGGGGTAGAGCTTAATGAAGAGGCTTGTCGATTGATTCCAGGGGCTCCCAGAAGGTTTATAGGGCTCCCAGTGAGTGAGAAAGGGGAGAGCTGTGGCAAAAACCCCAAGCGACAGCGCATCAAATAAAGTATTTAATATATTTTTTGACCTCGCAGCCACCGCTGTGAGAGTCCCTTTTTGAGAGGGGGATACTGCCGGGTTGATAGTATTGAGCGCGCTCATAATTAAACAACACTTTAATCATTAAAGTGTCATTATAACATAAACAAAATATTAAGACAAAAAAAGAGGCGCCCCATAAAACCGGGCGCCTACATATTAAAATTTATAATTTATATAGAGTCTATTCTTTCAAATAGTCCCATAAAGCTCTGCCAGTTATTGATCCAGAGAGGTATCTACCTTGATTTCCGGGAAAATTACGGACGCCCAAATGCGCCCCACGTCCTGCTTTGATATCAATGATTGCATCATGAGGGATATCATAAACTGCCGTCAGAATTACCGCTAACGTTTGAAAGATAGCTTTGCTGAGGTGAGCAATAGCGTAAGCAAGCTCAACCAAAATAGTAGCGGGCACCTTTCCGATCAGAACAGCTGAGATCTTCAGGGCATTCCAGGCTAGAAGAGTGGGATAGAGTACTGCTTTAGTTAGAATTGATCTCTCGTTCGCTTCGAGTTTTCTATTCTTTGTCCAACACTCAGCTAATGTTTTTTCATAGTCAGTGTTGTCCAATGGCTCGTGAATAAGATAAGTAAGGAAAGTGTCTATATTTTCTAAAAAGCTCGTATTTTGAACGTTTTTATGGCTAGTACGGAGATCAAAATTAAATAGCTTGCCATTGCCAATTTGAGGATGTCCCGAAGTTAGTTGAAACTAGAAATTGAAAAGTGTGGCTCCGGCTGTCAAAATGACAGCCTAAGTTTCAACCAAAAAACAAAGGAGCCACGATATGAATCGTACAAGAAAAG
>Ga0180433_10000666_pt1 | contig 58654 bp, 36 predicted proteins | sample SS_ome_8_FD_132980 | JGI IMG/M metagenome (GOLD analysis project Ga0180433, IMG submission 132980) | Hypersaline lake sediment archaeal communities from the Salton Sea, California, USA - SS_1_D_1 metaG | ecosystem: Environmental > Aquatic > Non-marine Saline and Alkaline > Hypersaline >... | reverse complement strand
TTGGCCAGTCGCGGGACAAAAAACTCCTCGCGCATGTGTTGCACGGTATGATCCTCGGCCAGGAAATCGTTTCCGGGACCTTTCTCAATGATCAGCTCGGTTGCGAGTGCCTCATCGTCAACTTCAATACCGCGCAGGACACGCTGGCACATGCCGAGTATCTCGTTATCGAGCACCAGCTTCTCGTATGAGACGGTCAGGTCGGCTTCCATAAGTCCCAACGCATCGTGGATGTAGTTGGCGCCCGACATCGCCACGAGCAGGCTCGACATGGCGCTCTCGTACGCCGCCTGGACGTTGACCGCCTTGGCGTCGGACGTACCGCCCGTCGAATACAGCGGTATGTGGAAATGTTGTGCCATCTGGGCCACGGCGGCGTTGATCATGGCGCGTTCGATCGGTCCGCCGAGGTGATCCATCGTCCGCAGATCCGTTATCGAACCGACGCTGCCGCAGATGCCCGGCGCACCTTTATTGACGGACTGCACCAGCGCGATTCCGGCGAGCGTCTCCGCCACGTGGGTGAGGATGTTGCCGGCGAGCGTGACCGGCGAAGTGGTGCCGCAGATCGGTTCAGTCGGCACCACAACCGGCAGCCCTTTTTCGGCGAAGTAGCAGGTCATCTCGCCATATTCCGCATCGATCTTGAAAGGACTGATGATAAGCGTTATAAATGACACAAATGGTTCGCGGCGCAAGGCGTCGGCACTTCCGGCTATCATCTCGGCCATCTGGACCACCTTGCGGCAACCGTCCAGCGAATAGACGCCTCCCATCACGTGCTTTGTGGTGTTATCCAGAGCATGGAAAAACCGGTTTAGGTCGATTTCCTCTCTGTTGTCTATCTCGTTCGGGAAGACGTTTATCGTGAACACGTGCACGTTCTCCAGCACGTCGGCAAGTTTCGCGTTGAGGATAACGTCCTCGACGGTCGATGGACGTCGTTCGGTCGTATCGGGATCCAGCACGTAGATGGCAGTACCGCCGGTGCCGTAATGGACGCGATCGTTCTCGAGTACGGCGTCGTGCTTTCGATCGCGGGAGTACAGCGTTATCGACGAAGGGTTGGAGTCAACCGCGTCCTCGACGAGGCTTCGTGGCAGCCGCACGATTCTCGTTTCTTCATCGACACCGGCGCCCGCTCGGGCGAGCGCCTCGAACGCCGTTGCGGAATATACTTTGAGACCGGATTTTTCCAGGACTTCGAATGCGGCGTCGGCTACCTTGCGCACGTCGCCGTCGCTCAGCGGTCGATACGGCGAGGCCGCGATTCCCGCAACCTCATGTTTCGGTTTACCCATAGAATCCTCCTTCAGTTAGGCGCAGAACTTGCGTCCGGCTACAAGCGCCTCGATGCCGCCGTCGTTGAACAGTTGCGCTGCCTCGTCCGCGGGACAGGTTCGTCGTGATAATCGGTTCCATAGTGGGGCGAGAAACCGCTCTTCGCCGAGACCCCGCCTGCGCAGACCGACCGTGGCAAGCCACAACATCGTCCGGGCGAGTTCCGGGAGGGTAAAGGTATCGGTGCTGCCGTTGAGAGCGGACTTGCAGGCGATCTCTCGTGCGGTACGTAGATGGTTCCAGTCGAATCGCGATAGTGTCTCGCTCGCTTCAGATAGAGCCGAAACAAGGCCGAGTGTCAGTGCGGCAACGCAACTGAGGTCGGCCGGAGGCTGCTGATCATTGACCCGGTTTTCGACCGTGCAGTACCGTGACAGACGTGCGTTGTACCAGTAACAGGTGTTGTGCAGATCAATGTCGGACTCCTCCGGGACAAAGGAGACCTCTCGACCGTCAGCATCAAACCCCACCGCTCGACCGGCGCAATAGAAATCGGCAAACGCCGTATAGCGTTTCATTACAATGGGTCTGCCCGCCCGCTTGACGTAGACGGGTCGGAACGATGCAATGGTCTGTACGTAGTCCTGTACACCTTCGAAAGGTCTCTGAGGTACGCCGACACGATTCGATTCCGGCATCCACCAATCCCAGAACTTCTCCGCGACACACTTATATTCCGGGTCAACTCTGCCCAACCATATGTTGGAGTTTGCGGTCAGCGCGATCTGTGCCCCGGCAAAACCGTTCAGTACGTTAACGGCGGGGATGGCCTCGTCTCTGGTAACGCTCACGTGGACGTGGCTGGCCGCGTTGATGGTGAACAAATGTACGTCGTCGCCGTCCTGGCGGGCAACGTGACGGTTGGACGGGAATACCTTGTCCCAGACGCTGGTCCGGGTCTTTTTCATCAGGAGCCGTTTGCTCGGTGCGGTGACGGGTTGTATACCGTACCCGAGAAAATGGACCTTGTGCTCGTCGGTGAACGGCCGGAGCTCGTGTCGCAGATCATGTATGGATTGTTCGAGGTCGAACAGGCTCTTGACATGAGCGAGTGCGAACTCGACTTTGCAGAATCCTGTTTCGCAGGAGGCTACCGTGTCGTTCTGCTCTCCGAGCTTTCTCGCGCCGACAAGCGCGCCGGTCATGCCGTCGATGACGGGGTCCCAAGCCCGGTCGCACAGGTATCTCCACAGTGCATGCACGGTGTCCAGGTTTGCAGCAGTCCCGTCGGCCTTGACGAGTGGGAATTTCAGTTCCGCGCCGATTCGGCGATCGCCTGCTCGGCTGGCTGCTGCTTGCTCAAGTCTGTTGATGAAATGTCTATAAACGAGATCCATTGTTCCTCCCGTGTATCGGTGTCCGCGTTCAGGTGCCGTCCCCCATCACGTGTCCGTCTCCCCGAATCACGAACTTATAACTCGTCAACTCTTGAAGCCCCATCGGCCCACGCGCATGAATCTTGTCGGTGGAAATGCCTATCTCGGCGCCCATACCGAGCGACTCGCCGTCGCAGAACATCGTGGAAGCATTCACCAGCACCACTGCCGAGTCGACTCGCTGGACGAACCGGCTAGCGCGACGTTGGCTGTCTGTGACGATCGCGTCGGTATGGTGTGAGCCGTATCGGTTGATATGGTCGATAGCCTCGTCCACATCCGATACCACCCGCAGCGACACCACCGTATCCAGGTACTCCGTTCGCCAATCCTCTTCGGTGGCCGGTTCGACATCGCTGACGAGTGCCTGAGTTCTCTCACACCCTTTGACCGTGACGCCGTGCTTCCGGAAGGCATCGACGATTCTTGGAAGCTCCTGATTCAGTTGGTCGCACACGAGAAGCGTCTCCATGGCGTTGCAAACCTCAGGCATCAGGCACTTGGAGTCGAGCGCGATCGCGATCCCTTCGTCTACGTCGGCGTCCTGGTCGAGATAGACGTGGCAGATACCGGCGAAATGTTTCACCACCGGTATGCGGGACGTATCGGCAACCGTTTTGATGAGCGTTTTACCGCCGCGCGGAATGACCAGGTCGATGTACTGGTCCAGCTGGAGAAGGTCGCCGATCTCCTCGTGTGAGCCGGCGATCACCTGGATCGCCTCCTGCGGTAGGCCGGATTCGGTGAGCGCTTCCCGCCACAGATTTCCCAGTACCGCGTTACACCGTTTCGCCTCGGAACCGCCGCGAAGTATCGCAGCGTTGCCCGACTTAAGACAGAACGCGCCGGCGTTAGCGGTGACGTGCGGTCGCGCCTCATAAATCATCAGAATCACGCCGAGTGGCACTCGTGCGCGGGCTACCCTTAGCCCGTTAGGACGACGTTGTACGCCGTACATCTGGCCTACCGGATCCGGCAGCGCCGCGATCTTCTCGAGACACCGGATGCGCGAGTCGATTTTCGCCTCGCCGAACCGAAGTCGGTTTACCAGGTTGGCGGACAGCCCTTTCGACCGTGCGTCCGCCAGATCAGCTTCATTTGCGTCCAAGATCTCCCTCTTTCGGGAAGCAAGTTTGTCAGCCATAGCCCGTAAGACGGCATTTTTCTTCTCTGTAGCAGCGGACGCAAGGATGGTAGCGCTGTCTCGAGCACGCTGCGCAATTGTCTGAACGTTCATGAAGCTGTCTCCCTGGGTCGAAGCCCTATCTCCCCCCCGGGTTACCGGGCGCGATGCATCGGCACATTACAGTGCCGCGGTACTAACAGGTGTCAAGGACTCGTTCGAGCTCCCGTGCCACCTCATCGGCGGTGTCGAATTCTTCGACGAGAAAGGTCTTCGGCTGATCCTTCAGAATCTCGGTATCCGCCTTATACCCTTCCTGACCAATCACGACCACCGGCAGCTCGACGTCGATATCGCGCACGTTCAATATAAATTCCAGGACGTCCACGTCAGCGCGATTTCGGTCCACCACGATCATGGCGAAGCGGTCATGCCGAATCTTGTCGAGCGCTTCGTGCATGTCGTCCCGTACCACCGGGGCGAGGCCTATACTGAAAACCGATTCGAGTACATAACTGTTCTCATCACGACTCAGAACCAAAACCGCCGTCGGTTTCATTTCCACGTCCTCATACGTATCTGCGATCTTGCCACGCGGCACTGAACGCGTGTTTACTTTCTTTCAAGCAAGTTGTATTCCAACAGGTGCACGAGTTTACGTAATAGATTGATGTACAATAGGTTACAAATATTTGTCCAATCTGCCCGGACGCAGTTTGTCACCAGTGACCGGGGTACGCAACGGTGTTTTGTGCAGTTTTGGTACATAAAAACGGTGGGCCATCATAATGTGTAAAGATTTGGTACATATACCTCCGATTCAGTCTGGAATCCCATTCTTTGGTGCTACATTAGCGGTAAGTAGACAGTGGCTGGGGGGGAGCTAGAGAGATCGCCCCGGTTGCAGGCGAGGGTGAGTTAGGGTGGGTTTATGCAAGTGCTCGATTCGTAGCGGCTTATCCGAAACCGTGCGCCGTGGGAGGTTACAGCTACCCCACCCGCCCGAAGTGGTTTGACACCCGAAATGTGCGCGGTTATAATGATATACATACAACATAACAATAGGGGAACTGGGCTATAATGGAACACCGGAACTACATCGGCGGCGACTGGGTAGAGGCGCGGAGCGGCAAACGGTTCGTTAACGTGAACCCGGCTACCGGTGAGGCGATCGGAGAGTTTCCGCTTTCCGGTGAGGAAGACGCACATCGGGCGATCGAAAGCGCTAAGCGGAGCTTCCCTTCGTGGAGCAAAGTGCCGGTGCCCGTGCGGGGAGCGATCATGGGGAGGTTCGCCGACCTGATTGCTGCCCGTAAAGAGGAATTGGCGCGGCTCGTTACCGGGGAGATGGGGAAGATCCTCAGCGAGTCACGCGGTGACGTCCAGGAGTGTACCGACACTGCTCACTTCGCGATAGGGGAATCGCGCCGGCTGTATGGGAGGACCGTGCCCTCGGAACTGCCCGGCAAGCGGTGCTTCACGATTCGCAAACCGATAGGTGTTGCCGCACTGATCACGCCCTGGAACTTCCCTACCGCTCTGCCGTGCTGGAAGATCATCCCGGCGTTGCTCTCCGGCAATACGGTGGTGTTCAAGCCGTCGCGTGAGACTCCCGCCACTGCTGCGAGGCTTGTGGAACTTCTGGCTGAGGCGGGGGTACCGGCGGGCGTCATTAACCTTGTTCACGGTCCCGGTGAGGTCGTCGGGAATGCCCTATGCACGCACCCGGACGTCGGCGTGATCAGTTTCACGGGTTCGGTCGCGGTGGGCAGAGAAGTGGGCACGACCGGCGGCAGACTGCTCAAAAAGGTGAGCCTGGAACTTGGCGGGAAGAACGGCCAGATCGTCATGGACGATGCCGATATGGACCTGGCACTCGAGGGTGTGGTCTGGGGCGCGTTCGGCACGACCGGCCAGCGTTGTACGGCCACGTCCAGACTTATTCTGCACGAGGCCGTCCACGACGAGTTCGTCGCTCGTCTGGTGGATCGGGCCAACAAGCTTAAGATCGGGAACGGCCTCGACGAGACCGTGGAGATAGGTCCGCTCGTTTCCGAGGCGCAACGGGAGAAAGTCCATGGCTATGTCGAGGTTGGCAAGCAGGAAGGGGCGGAACTCGCCTGCGGCGGTGCCCCTTACACGAGCGACGAATGCGAGAGAGGATTTTTCTACCGACCCACGATTTTCACCGACGTGACGGCGGCGATGCGTATTGCCCGGGAGGAGATCTTCGGTCCGGTTCTGGCGGTGTTGAAGGTAGCAAACCTTGATGAGGCCATCGAGGTCATCAACGACAGCCAGTACGGGTTGTCCTCAGCGATCTACACCCGGGACGTGAACACCGCTATGCGCGCCGTGGACGAGATCGAGGCCGGGGTCGTGTACGTAAACAGCGCCACGATCGGCGCGGAGTGTCACTTGCCGTTCGGCGGCGTCAAGGCGTCCGGCAACGGGCATAGGGAGGGCGGATGGGCCGCGTATGACGTGTTCACCGGCGAGCACATCGTCTATGTGGACTATTCGGGGAGACTCCAGAAGGCGCAAATGGACACGTGGGAGACAGCGTAATAGTTATGCAGCGACTGGCTTCAATAGCAGGTGACCACTTCGAGATGGAGGATGGTTCCTACCTTGTCGTGCCCCGGAAAGGCAGTGAAGCCGAACAGCTCCGCCGGAGCACGGCCGATGGAGATGTAGCCTTCACCCTATCCAGGAGACCCGACCAACTGGTCGGTTTGATGCGTCCGGCCCTCGATGGGCGCATCGATGAGGAGGTTATTCGAGATGCGGCGAGCATCGTCGCGTGTTGTCTTAGGAAAAGGAAGCTGGTCTTCGACGACAAACAGGAAAAGTGCTTCCACATCTCGTTTTGTATCGTACCCGCATCGTTTCACGTCTCGATGTCCACAAAGCCCGCCACCAAACGGTACGCACAGAAGCGATCGCTGCGACCTTCGGCCAAGCGGGGCATCGCGCGCACCCTGAGCGATGAACTCAACGCTGACATACAGGACGGCCGGCTCAAGGACGCGCTGGAGAAAGCTAAGGAGGTCCATTCCCTCCAGCACGCCTATCGAGAGCTGGTCGCCAAAAGCGTGCTGGAGGCGTTTCTCGAATTGGGAAAAGATGTGAGCGAAGACGAACGGTTTTACATTCCGCGTCTGCTTGTGGCACACAAGTGTTATCGGGCAGTCCTGGACGAGCTGAGCCCTTACCTCTGTCCGGAGTCTCTCCCTGCGCCCGGCAAGAAAGTGGCGGCGGCTTCCATACGGGGGGACTACGGGGAAGGCAGGGATATCGTCAGACAGGTTCTCTTTGCCACCGGGCATCAGGTAGTGGATTTGGGCGCCAACGAGGAACCGGCTGCTATCGCAAAACGCGTGGAGAAGAGCGTGCCGGATATGCTGGTGATCACCGCGCTCGTGCCCATCTCGATACGATTGGCAACAGATCTGTTCACACGGATGAAAACGTGCAGGAGGGCGGTCAAAGAGTTGATCGAATTGCTCAAGGAAGAGGGAATGGGCGACGGGGTGGAGGTCATTCTGGTGGGATATGCGTTCAACAAACGGTTTGCCAGAAGCGCCGGCGTCCGCACCGTGTGCAGGGATCTGTGGTCGCTCTTCCTGGAGTTTCACAAGCGGGCAGCTGAGAAGGGTGGGGAGTAGCCGTGCTCGCTGCAGTTATGAAATCGCTGAACAGTCCACTGTCGGTTGAGGAGGTCCCGACGCCGCGACCGGGTCCGGGCGAAGTGCAGGTCAGAATCGAGGCAAGCGGGCTGTGTACGTCGGACATTCACTACATGACAGGTGCTTCACCGGTAGCCAAAACGCCGATCATCCTGGGACACGAAGTGGCCGGCGCCATCCACGAAGTGGGACCCGGCGTCACACGGCTGAAGCAAGGTGACCGGGTGGTTGTGCACTATTTGGTGACCTGTGGCACATGTGCGCTGTGCACGTCGGGAAACGAGAACTTCTGCAGCGACTGCAAGATGATCGGCAAGACCATCGACGGCGGATTCGCCCAGTTCGTCGTGGTACCGGAGGCAAATGCGATTCCAGTACCGGACGAAGTACCCATTGAGCACGCGGCGCTTGCAGCGGACGCTATCGCCACGCCGTATCACGCAGTCAAGCTTGCTCAGGTGAGGGCAGGCGATACGACGCTGATCGTGGGGCTCGGCGGGCTCGGGCTGCATGCGGTCCAACTTCCGAAGCTTTTCGGGGCCACGACCGTGATTGCGGTGGACGTATCGGAGGCCAAGCTGAAGCTGGCTGCCCGTCTTGGTGCTGATCATACGATCAACGCCGCGCACGAGAACATGCTCGATCGGGTCCGAGAAATCACTTTGGGCAAGGGCATCGACGTTGCCATCGAGCTGATCGGTCTCAAGAAGACACTGGAGAGCTCGATCCAGTCGCTGGCCAACCGCGGCCGGATGGTCATTGTGGGAATCTGCCCGGTCAACATCGAGATGGATCCATACAACGACATACTGCTCAAGGAGGCGGTGATCACCGGCAACTGTGACCACCTCGCCAGCGACATTCGGGAAGTGCTGTCGTTGATCCGGGGAGGCAAGCTCGATCTCTCGCATTCCGTGAGTCGACGCATCAAGCTCTCCGACATCAACGAAGGATTCCGGATTCTCAGAGAGAAAGAGGACGACCCGGTTCGCATCGTCATAACTGACATGGCATAATGGAAAACGAACGATCAAGAGAGATCCGGGGCGGACAGTATAAACCGCTGTCTCCTCAAGACATCATCAAGATCCACAACGCTTCGTTGGAAGTGCTGGAACGGGCGGGCATTCGGTGTACCAGCACGGAGGTGCTCCAGGCTCTGCGCGAGGCAGGCGCCTACATCAGAGGCGAGGATAGAGTCTGCCTGAGCCGGTGGCTGATCGAGAGCGCTATCTTCAACGCTCCGTCGCGGATCCGGTTGTCCGGCCGTGATCCCAAACATGATTTGTTGCTCGAGGGAGAGCGTGTCCACGCCGGTACCGGCGGCTCCGCCTTGAACGTGATCGATCTCGATACCGGCAAACGTCGACCGGCGTTGCTGGCGGATCTCGCCCGGTTGGCCCGGCTCGTCGACGCGCTCGACTACATCGACTTTTTCATGCGACCACTCTCGCCGTCGGACGTGCCGCGCGAGATCGTTGACCTCACGAAATGGTACACCGCCTTTCAGAACACCACGAAGCACGTGATGGGTTCGGCGTTCTTCTCCGGGGCGGTCGACAAGGTGCTTCGAATAGCCGAGATCATCCAGGGCGGCAAGAAGAAGCTGCGCGAGCGGCCGATACTGTCGTTCATCGTCTGCTGGCTGCGCAGCCCCTTGACGATGACCGAGCCGAACACCAGCATCCTCGTCGAGCTCGTCAAGAACCGAATACCTGTTGTGCTCTCGTCGGCACCTATGGCGGGAACCACCGGTCCTGTCACCCTGGCCGGCACGCTGGTCCAGATGAACGCGGAACTGCTCTCCGGCATTGCCCTGGCACAGATAGTGTCTCCGGGATGCCCGGTGCTCTATGGGGCTGTGCCTGCGGCGGCGGATCTGCGCACCATGAGCTTTGCCAGCGGGGCGGTCGAGACGGCGCTGCTCAACGCTGCGGCGGCGCAGCTCGCTCACCATTATGAGATCCCCGTGTACAATACCGCCGGACTGACCGACTCGAAAGTGTCGGACATCCAGGCGGGCTACGAGAAGGTGTTCGGCTGTATGGCGGCGGCGATGGGCGGCGGCAACTTCATCCACGATGCTGCCGGGATGCTCGAATCGACGCTCACGGTGAGCTACGAACAGTGCGTCATCGACAATGAGATCATCGGCATGCTGAAGCGGATGCTGCGCGGCATCGATGTGTCGGAAGATACCATGGCGGTGGAGACGATCTGTTCGGTAGGTCCGGATGGACATTACGTTGCCGAAGGTCATACCCTACAACATATGAGACGGGAGTTCTACTACCCCAGGCTGAGCGATCGGCAACCTTACGACCGGTGGCTTACCGGCGGAGAGAAAGACGCCAGAGCCAAGGCCAACGAGATAGCCAGAGAGATACTGCGCGATCACCACCCCGATCCATTACCGGACCCAGTTGTCCGGAAAATCGACAAACAGTTTGGGCGTATATTGCGGCCGTACGAGAACAGAATGAGAGGTATCTTCAAGGAGTAGCGCCTCGTGACATTTGTATTTGTCTGTAGGGGCTGGTCAGCATTGTTCTGGCGTCGCCGCGATGGACCGTGTTCTGTCGCTCCCGTTCGGGGGCTCGTGGTTGGAGGGCGCTGGTGACCCAGGGCTCGCTTCGCGTCGCCCTGGGCTACATTCTGTCGCCTCCTTCGGAGGCTGAGTGCACGGTACGGCGCGTGTTCGGGGGAGCAGGGGGGAGCGCTTCCTTGGAGGCTGAGAGCACGATGCCGCAGGTGTTCGGGTGAACGCTACGGCTCGTTGACTTTCCCGCACACGCTGCGCAGTGCGCAACGGTCTGGCGCCACACCTGTCGTCATTGCCGCGAGGGCGGGAATCCAGAGAGTCCCTGCAAATGAGTTGCCCGGCGACGGCGTGTTTGATGTGCGCTGCGACGTTTCGCGTGGCGGCGTGCGCCTCGCGGTCGGCGCTCAGTGAATCCCGTGTTTGTGCAGTTTGTTATAGAGAGCGCGCCGGCTGATGCCGAGAAGTTCCGCGGCTCGTTTCTTGTTGTTCATCGCCGCAGCCAGCGTCCGAATGATCATTTCACGCTCGACCTCGTCCAGGGTGGCGCCGACCTCGAACGTGACTTTCGGACGTTCCGGGGCATCGGGTCGGAACCGGGGAGGAAGGTGTTTGGGAAGCAACGTCTCGCCTGTCGCGACGAGAACGGCCCGTTGTATCACATTCTTGAGCTCACGAACGTTGCCCGGCCACCCGTACGATTCCAGCCGGCTGAGAAACTCCGGAGCTATACCCACGATGTTCTTCTGGAACGCTTGGTTGTATCGGCTCAGGAACTCGTTGATGAGCAACGGAATATCCCCTTGCCGTTCTCGCAACGGGGGCATGACCACACGGAACACATCCAGCCGATAGTACAGATCCTGGCGGAACGAACCACGATGCACGGCGTTGACCAGATCTTCATTTGAGGCTGCAATGAGCCGTACGTCTGTGGAAATCGTCCGTCGCCCTCCGAGGCGCTGAAACTTGTTTTGCTCGATGAGTCGTAAGAGGCTGATCTGTACCTTCTCGTCGATAGCGCCGATCTCATCGAGGAATATCGTGCCGCCGCGTGCCTGTTCGAACTTGCCATGGCGCTGGTCGAGCGCACCGGTGAACGCACCTTTCTCATGACCGAACAGTTCGCTGGCGACAAGCTCTGTCGGCACCGCGCCAAGGTTCACCGCGATGAACGGGGCATCGCTTCTCGAGCTCTGTTGGTGAATGGCTCGTGCCGCCAGATCCTTCCCTGTTCCGGTCTCACCCATGAGCAGAACGGGAATATCGGTTGCCGCGGCCTGACGAATTTGGCGGTAAACGTGTTGCATAACGTCGGATTTGCCAAGGAGTTGCTCAAGACGCTCCTTCCCTTTGCCGGTTTTCAGGAGCAAATTCGCGCTGTACCGAGGCTTTTTGTCAACGGCTGTCTCAATCAAGAGACGGAGCTCCTCGTCGCCGATCGGGAGTTTCGCGTACTGATACGTTCCTGCCTTGAGTGCAGACATTGCAATACCGATATCTCGCGGCTCAACAAGGAACAGCACCTGGGTGCCGGGGCTCTTGGCGGCTATCACCTCGAGCATCTCGATACCGTCGATTTCCCCGGCCTTAAACGCGGCGCTCGTGATCAGCAACACGTCGTACGGCTCGGATTCAAAACGTTCGATGACACGGTCTATGGTAGACTCCCGACACACCTCGATCCGATCTTCTGGGAACAGTTCGCGAATCCTGTTGGCAAGCTCACCGTCCCGAGCGACGGCGATAATTCTGACAGTGTCGGATTTCACTCTTCCTCCAGGGCTTCCTTTCCTATGCGGACACCACTCCTGTGCCGCGTGATGACATCTATAGCGACCGGTTGCGTCGCTATCCATCCCCCCGTCGGTGCGGCGCAGCAGCCTGCACGTAGTTGCATCGTCCGACCCCACTGGACATTATACAGATGCCCGGGCACAACGTCAAAACGGGAACTCTGTTAATGAAACGTGATACGTGCGGCGATGAAGGCACGTGTGTTCGAAGCTCGAGCTGATGCGGCGTCAAGCCTTACAGTTGTGGGGCCACCGGCCGCAATTTTCTGCGCTTACCTACGATAACGCGCCGTTATGCGCGAAACATGACAGGCTGACTCATTCAGGAACAGGTGCCTGTTTTAGGATTCTGAGCGTTTGCGCGGGTAGCCGCGCCTGTAGTCTGCGCGGCATCGTTTCTCGACCTGGTCGGGGTGCTCTCCCAACTCGTCCACAAGCGCGGTGTGCAGTGCGCGAACCTGGTCGCTGTATTTCTTCTGACGTGCGAGATTGGTAAACTCGCCCGGGTCCGCCGCGAGGTCGTACAGCTCGTGCTCCGCCGGGTGCTCGCCATCGGGCGGCGTGTGGTATACGTACTTATGGTTGCCGGTGCGGACCATGGCAAATCCGGAGGCGATGTTGTGACCGTAGTACTCGCTGACCGCGAGATCTTTCCACCCGCTTTGCGGATCGTCCATCCAGTGCACCATTGAGTCGCCATTCCAGTCGTTCGGCGTATGTGCGCCGCCCAGTTCGGCGATAGTCTGCGCCAGATCCACGAGCGAGCAGGCTTCCACGCGCTGCTGTCCACCCGTCCATCGCCCCGGCCAGCTCGTGATGAGCGGCACGTGCGCGCCGTGCTCGTATACGCAGTTCTTCCACCACATGCCGTGCTCGCCCATATTCTCGCCATGGTCGGTTGTGTAGATCACGACGGTGTTGTCGCCGACTTCGCTCTGGCGCAGGCTGGTCAGGACTTTCCCAATCTCGTCGTCCAGCCATTGGGTGAGCCCGTAATACAGCTCGCGGCCCTTCCGCACGATGTCCGCCGGCACGTCCTCGACGTTGAACGCGATGCGAAGATGTTTGTAGTTCAGAGACAGAGATTCGAGGAGCCCTTCCGGGATCACCGGCATCGGCACTCTGTCCCTGTACCCTTCCCAGTAACGCTCCGGGACGATAAGGGGGAAATGCGGTGCGAGATATCCGGCAATCAGGAAAAACGGTTTGTCTGCCGCTTCGCGGTTTCTCAGGAACTCCACAGTTCCGGCTGTCACCGCGCGGTCGTGGCTGAGGATCCTGGAATCGTCGTCGGTATAGAACTCGTCGAAGCGTTTTGAAATGCCCGGCATTGGGTTGAGGTTGTCGGCGTTGCGGCGTCGGCCGCGGCCGGTCTTGAAACTGTTGTTCATATTGCCGCCGATCTCGGTGAATCCGTACCGGCGGGTTCGGTCGTAGTGCATCTTGCCGCACAGAACCGAGTCGTACCCGGCTGCGTTCATGATGCGCGGGAGTGTGGGATACTCCGCGCTCGGGAGCCAGCAATCGTTGCTCCAGGCGCCCACGCGTGAGATGTACTTGGCCGCCGTGAACGACAGGCGCGACGGAACGGAGAGCGGCGAGTTGCAGTAACAGCTCTTGAAGGTCACGCCGGCGCGTGCCAACCCGTCGAGATTGGGTGTCCGAACGATATTGTTACCGTAGCAACCGAGGACGCCCGCGTTGTGCTCGTCGGAGATTATCATAATGATGTTCGGCGGTTTAGCCTGTGCGACAGCCCGGGCGTCGCGGCTTATCGTGGACGGGAGCGCCAGCGATGCTGCACTTAGTCCCACGCTCTTCAGGAAATCTCGACGGTTATATTGTGAGCTCACCGTTCACCTCCGTTAGTCTCTTGGTTCCAACGCTATTCTAAAGATTGATGCGGGAACATTCAAACCAGCAATCCGCAGTAGCGGCGTTCAATTGAACGCCGCTACGCGAGCCGCCCGCAGCCCACAGACCGACCGTACGTCATAGTCAATCTCTCACACGGTCCCTCTCCCGGGCGCGTTCCAATTCCTCTGGGGACGGTTCGCGAACCGTCGGCTCGCCTTCGAGGAACCCGAGCGACGCGAGGAACCTGTCGGCGGCGACGAGCGTATGTTCCAACCACGGCGAGTTGTTGAAGAAGGCGTGTCCGAGGTTCTCCTGCGCGTATTCATCGACACGGACGCCGAGCGCGGCGGCTTTCTTGCGGTACTCGTCACCCTGACCTTTCAGCGGATCTGCTGTTCCGAAGAGGAGTAGTGCGGGCGGAGAACCTCTCTGGAGATGCAGCGTCGGCGAAATCTTGCGTGCCAGCTCCCGGTTCCCGTCGATTCTGCTGATGAGTTGCTCGTGGAAAAAGTCCAGGACGGGATTGAACAGGACCATCGCTTGCGGGACTGTTGAGATCGTCAGGTCGTCGGTTTCGGCATCGACGCTATCGGGGATGGCCGTACATGCGGCAAGATGTCCACCGGCCGACCCGCCGGCGGCGATAAGCTGTTGCGGATCGATCCCGAGCCGGTCGGCGTTCTTGCGAAGCCATCGCACAGCGCTGCGTGCATCCTCGACGCACTTGTCCGGCGTGACACCGTCGCGTGTTCGTACGCGATAATCAGCGCGTGCAGCCACGAGTCCGCGGCCGGCGAAGTAGTGAGCCTGCTTTTCGAAGTGACGAACGGTCCCGACACTCCACCCGCCGCCGAAGAAGAACACGATGAGCCGCCGTCTGTCAGAAGGGCGCCAGTCTGGCGGATAATCCATATGAATATACAGCTTGCGCCCATTGACCGTCTTATACAGATAGAGTCGCTCCGGCGCGGCGGCTTCTGCCGCCGCTGCTTCCGGGTGGGTCCGGAACGGGTTGATCGCGCAGCCGCACAACACGTACGCGAGCAGTATCAACCACGCAGCGGTTCTCATCGTGTCTTTCCCCTTACCCGGTAGACGCTGATGCGGCAACCTCCGAAGCGTCTATCCTCCAGTTGAACAACGTGCGTCGTCGCAGCCCGGGATGTGTTGGCGCGTGTTCTCTACGACACATTGAGCGAGTACAGCGAGACGCTCAGCGCGGGCACTTTGACCCGATCGGCTACTCCACTGATCGCGGTTTCCTCGATCTTGACATTCGGTTCCTTCCCCGGTTCGTTGTAGGCCATAGCATCATCACCCCTTATCACCCACAGCCGCCCGTCGCCCGTGAGTTTTGCACCTTTGACGTTCAATTCCAATTCAACCGCTTCAGCGGTAGGATTGACAACGCCTATGGTGAGCGCTTTTCGATTCGCCGTCCATGCGGCCATCACGTCAACCGGTTCGGGCGCGCCGCTGACTGCGACGGGCGCAACGCCGAAATGCTGCCGGTACAGCTTAAGCGCCAATCCTGTGGTTGCAAACGCCGCATCAGTCTTGCTCGTCTTGATGCATCCGATCACGTTCACCGTCTGGGCGTAATTCGCCATGAAGATGACGTCGGCGTTACGGGCGAACTCGTGCAGACATTGCGCCACCCCGAGCGCGTCCTTGAGGTGGTACCGCACGCCCAGCTCGCCGTAGACGTGCGGCCCATACCAGTAGTTCCACTCGTCCATAGCAATCGGGATATTCATGCCTGCAAGCGACGGCAGCGAATCGTGGTACCGTCGGTGCATGCGTGCCTTGCGTTTGACGTTGTCCGCAAGGAGGGCAACATGGCGCACTAGGTCTTCGTGCTCCTTACAGTAGAAATGTTCGCTCAGCAGGTCCATGTGCTCCGCGCAATGCGTGAGCATGGTCTCGCTCCATTCGCCGGTTGCGCCGACGCCGATAAGCTTGATCGTCGGGTCGGTCGCGCGCATGGCTTCCGCGAACACGTTATGTTTCTTCACATACTCTTCCAGCGGCATATGCCCGAGCTGCCACGTGCCGTACATTTCGTTGCCGATACCCCACCACGTGACGCCGTAGGGTTCCGGATGACCGTTTTCAGCTCGTAACCGTCCCATCGGCGTGTCGGATGCTCCGTTGGCGTACTCGACTTCCTCGGCGGCCGCCGCAGCGTCTCCAAGACCGCTGTTCACTGCAATATACGGGTCGGTATCGAGCTCCCGGCAGAAGGCGATAAACTCGTCGAGGCCGAAATCGTTATGTTCGATACCCTGCCATGCCGGGTTCTTGCGCGGCGGCCGTCTGTCGCGGTCCCCGATACCGTCCTTCCAGTTGTAACCGCTGACGAAGTTCCCGCCCGGCCAGCGGTAGACCGGCGAACCAAGCTCTTTCAGTAGCTGCAAAGTATCCGCGCGCATCCCGTTGATGTTGTCGTCGGGCATCAATGATACCGTCCCGATCCGGAACCTGCCTTTTCCCCGACCCACAATCTCGATTCGGGCGTTATCGGTCGTGGCACCTGCTTCGAACCGCAGCGGTATCTTCACAAAATCGCTTGTGATCCTCTCGATGGTCACGACGTCGCGGGCCGGTTCTCCGTCGCCCCAGACGAGGCTCACAGTGACCGGCGCTGCTTCAGATACGCCGGCAAGAACGACCCGGCCGGTATATGTCTTTCCGTCGGTCAATCCGAGTCCCTCCTGGTGTATACCGCACGGTGTCCCGTCGCCGGACAAAACTATTTCCGGCGTGTGCGCGCCGACATAGGAGCCCTCTTGCACCATAGCCACTGCGTCGCCGCCGCCGACGACCTTCCACGGCGACTCCTCAGAGCCCACCGCGTAGAAGAACTTCCGATCCTCGAGCATCTCAGCCCAGATACCGCCGTAAATGCAGCGTCCCAGTTGTTCGATGAACTGTCCATAGATATATTTCGAGATGGGTTGACCTGTTCTGGCTGTATCGATCAACACCGCGGGCGTCGGGTCAACGTCCTGCTCATCCGAGACCGTGTCAGACCTCCCTGCATTCATCCCCGCACATCCCCATAGAAAAAACACACCGATGATCGATGCCATTATCCACCGTTGTTCTGAGGCGCGCATAGTACCCTCGCTGAGACTGCTTGCTCTCAACAGCCCATCGTATCCCGCGACAGGGATAAGCCGCTCGCTTAATTCTATACCATACCATGACTAATGGGAAGCGCTTTGCCGTCGGAATATTCGAAAAACCCGCTCGTTTCAATAGGTTCTGAAAAGACTTCCCCAGGCCGTATCAAGTGCTTGCTTGACGCGCGCTCTGCCGATAAAGGGATACCAGTACCAATCGTGATACAGAATACTGGCGAGATACGACCACGGCGCAAGCCAGGTTTTCAGCGACCAGTGCAACGGCTTGTTGAGCCAGCCCCAGTAAATCGAATGTTGCATCCGGCTGGCGAACGTCATCTTCTTATACGGTCCAACGAAGTGCCAGTTTTCGCGCGCAGCCTGCTCATCACCCACGATCTGAATCGTGTCGGTATCGCCGCATCCCAGCCCCATTTCGTGCGCTATCCGGATGAACTTGATGTCTTTGAGCGGGTCATATCCCATCATCTTTGCGCTTACGGCGTCAATGGCAACCTGGTCGGCCGAGGCGAGAATGACGTTGGCGACGCGCGGCTCCATACATCGGGGTCCCGGACCGTCGCCGGCGAACGTACCGTCCATCACGGCGAACACGCCACGGTGTATGCTTTTCTGAATCATCAGAAGGTCAACGAGCGTCTCGTGGATAACCTCGTGTGTCCAGTGACGCCGCTCATTGAGCAGCCCTCCGAACGCGTTCTTCATGGCGCCGGTTACCGTGGTGAAAATGTGTGTCTTGACGGTCGGAAGGTGGATGATATTACTTCCAAGAAAGCGCCTCGGAATGTGGAACCCGTTAGGATATATGTCGTTGAGGACAAGAAATTCGTTCGTCAAATCGCCTACCGCGTCGCGAATATTAACCCATTCTTCACCTTTCTCGTAGAGATGCACGTTGCCGATCCCGTGCTTCTGTACGACCGCGAGGTGCTTGTTCGCCCGCTCACCTTTTCGTGCCGACACCACAACCGTCCGGTTCTGGCAGGCGTACACGTGATCGGCTCCGTACCCGTCGTTCAACAAAGTGCTTATAACGCCATCGAGCTGCCATGGTGTCGTCGAACATGCGGGATAAAAGTGATGCCAACTGATGTTCACTTTCAGTGCGATGGGAGCCGACGCGTCGATCTCGTTCTGGTACTCTGCGAGATGCATCAGTCGCGCATAGTCATCCAGCACTGTGTGCGGGCTCGTCTTCAGCACCGCGACTTTTGACCTGTTCGTATCCGTCGGCTTCACGGCGTCCTCGGTAACCACCTTTTTTCGATCTCCTCGAGTGTCTTGCCCTTAGTTTCGGGGATGAAAACCGCCACGAAAACGAACGCGACGACGCACATGACGGCGTACACGAAGAAGGATCTGCCCTGGAGCTGTTCCAGCATTCGTGGGAAGAGCTGGGTTACGAAAAAGTTTGCAGTCCATAGGCACACCGTAGCGACTGACATCGCCGTGCCGCGCAACCGCGTGGGAAAGATCTCCGACAGGACCACCCACACTACGGGTCCCATGGCCACAGCGAACGATGCGACATAGGTAAGTGTGAAGAGCAGCACCCACGGTCCTTCAAATTGCGCGCGTATGAACGCCCCGCCGAGAAGGAAAAGCGATGTGCCCATGCCTGCGGAAGCGGCAAGAAGCAGCGGCTTGCGGCCCAGCTTGTCCACGAGCCAGATCGCGACGAGCGTGAACGTGAGGTTGACAAGCCCGACGATCACAGTCTGGTCGATCGCCTTGACGGACTCCAACCCGGCGCTCTTGAATATCTCCGGCGCGTAGTATAAGACCACGTTTATCCCCGTGACCTGCTGGAGAACGGCCAACACCACCCCGATACCCATCACGATCCGCATTCCCGGCCGGATCAGTTGCAGGATAGACCTCTCTTCGTGAGCTATTGTATCGGCTATTTCCGCCATCTGGAATTGTGCTTGGCGGGCTCCACCGACGCGGGTAAGAATGCCGACCGCTTCGCGGTTGCGTCCCCGCTTGACAAGCCACCGCGGACTCTCGGGCACCAGAAGCAGCAACGCGAGGAAAAGAGCGGCCGGCAAGGTCTCAGAACCGAACATCCATCGCCAACCATACGCCACGTTCCACGCCTCACCACCAACTGATGCGCCTCTCCGGGCAACCAGTGCGTTAGCGAGGTACACAGCGAGAAAGCCGAGAATGATGGTGAACTGATTGACCGAGACCAGGCGTCCTCGCATCCGCGCAGGCGCGATCTCGGCAATATAGAGTGGCGACATCATAGATGCCGCGCCGACACCGAATCCGCCGAGTATGCGCGCGACGGCAAATTGCGCAAGGTTTCTCGGAACGGCTGAACCGATCGCGGAAACCGCGAACATGACGGCGGAAATGAGCAGTACGCGCTTTCTTCCCATCCAGTCGCTCAGTGCTCCGGCGAAACCCGCTCCTATTATACATCCGACCAACGCGCTGGACGCTGCCCAGCCTGTCGAGTCCGCGTTGAGCTCGAACCGCGTCGAAAGGAAACCGATAGCACCGCTGATCACTCCCGTATCGTAGCCGAACAGGAGCCCGCCGAGCGCCGCTACGAGCGTGACAACGCACACGTATGCGATGCTGCCGCTTTGCTTCTGCGACTGCGTCGTTCTTCCGATTGTGCTATCCGCTCGATCCGACATCACATATCCTTGACTCATGTCGAGTGAGTACGTCCGCGTGACTGGCCGCTATTATAGCAAAGGAACCCATAGTGCGCATCATAGGCCTGCTGGAACTGAGGAATCGGTTCTGGTAGAATGAGCGCGCACAAGTGTCCAGAGGCGCGATAGAGCGCAAGGGGAGGTACGTTTGCCATGATGACGTCACGAGACCGTGTCGAGACCGTCCTCGCACATAAAGAACCGGACCGCGTCCCCATAGACCTGGGAGCAAGCGCCGTGACGGGGATGCACGTGAGCTCGGTCTATCTGCTTCGTCAGGCGCTGAAGCTCGACGAGCCGGGCACACCTGTCAAGGTCGTCGAACCATACCAGATGCTTGGCGAGATTGCCCCCGACCTTATGGACGCTCTCGGTGTTGATGTGGTCGGCCTCGGTGGAACCGCGACCCTGTTCGGCTTCAAAAACGAGAACTGGAAATCGTGGACGCTGTTCGACGGCACGCCGGTGCTCGTGCCGGAGGGGTTCAACACGGATCCTGAACCGAACGGCGATATCCTCATGTACCCCGAGGGCGACAGGTCCGCTCCGCCAAGTGGACGTATGCCCAAGGGCGGATTCTACTTTGACACCATCGTGCGCCAGGAACCCATCAACGATGCCGAGCTGAACGTCGAGGACAATCTGGAAGAGTTCCAGCCGATTTCCGCCGAGGAACTTGAACATTTCAGGAGCGAAGCCGATAGGTTACACAAGACCGGCAAGGCGATCCTCGCCACGTTTGGAGGAACGGCATTTGGCGATATCGCGCTGGTCCCGGCACCGTGGCTGAAGTGTCCGAAAGGTATCCGCGACGTCGCAGAGTGGTACATGAGCACCGTTTCGCGGCGCGATTACGTCTATGAAGTGTTCGATGGTCAGTGTGAGATCGCGCTCGCGAATCTGGAGAATATCTATGAGGCAGTCGGCGATAAGGTCACGGCGGTGTTTGTGACCGGCACGGATTTTGGCGCCCAGCACGGCCCGTTCATATCGCCCGCCGCGTACCGCGATCTTTACAAACCGTTCCACAAACGTGTGAATGATTGGATACATCGGAACACGACGTGGAAACCGTTCATCCATAGCTGCGGGTCGGTGCGTGCGTTCATGGAGGATTTTATCGATGCCGGGTTCGACATCCTCAACCCGGTCCAGTGTTCTGCCGCGGATATGGAGGCCGACGCGCTGAAAGAACATTACGGTGACCGGATCACGTTCTGGGGCGGTGGCGTCGACACTCAGAGAACGCTCCCGTTCGGCACGCCGAAGGAGGTTCGCGCCGAAGTGGCGGAACGTATACGGATCTTCGGCAGGGGAGGCGGGTTCGTTTTCAACACGATCCATAATGTCCAGGCACGTATCCCGGTCGAGAAGCTTCTGGCGGTGTACGAGACAGTGAAGGAAGTCGGCAGGTACCCACTTGCGTAAGCCGGGAAGTACGGCGACGCCGAATGCGTACGTGCCGGCGCAAACCGTGTTTGCACTGAAAGGAACAACGGAGTGAAGCGCAGTCTGCTCTTCGTCACAGTAACGGTATTGGCATGTGTTTCGGCTTGCGGGTCGGGGGCTGAACCGGCGTCTGCTGCTGGACCCGGCGTGGTTATTGTATGTTCGCCCGAGGCGTCACCGCTGGAATCGTTCGCCGCCCGCGAAGTGCGGCGGTATGTGTACCTTCGCACCGCAAAGCTCCTTCCGATGGTCGAATCCGCCGAGCGTGCGACGGCTATCGTTGTCGCGCGGAAAGATCGCGATGCGGTCATGGCCTTGGCGGATAATCCGGCTGCGAAGACTGTTCTGGGTGCTCTGGGGTCTCAGGACTACGTCTTGAAGACGCGTGACGATGAGAACGGTTTTCGTGCCGTGTACCTGGTTGGCGGCAGTGACGTCGGCACGTTGTACGCAGCGTATCGTTTTGCGGAACGTCTTGGAGTGCGCTTCTATCTGCACGGTGACGTCGTGCCTGACACACAGGTGCCGTTGGGGCTGCCGGAACTGGACGAAGAACATTCGCCGCTGTTCGAGATGCGCGGTATCCAGCCGTTTCACGATTTTCCCGAAGGACCCGACTGGTGGAACACCGACGATTACAAGGCTATCATCGCACAGTTGCCGAAGCTGCGGATGAACTTCATCGGTCTGCACACCTACCCGAACGTCGAGCCGACGGTGTGGATCGGGCTGAAAGAGGATATCCACCCGGACGGCCATGTATCGTTCAGTTACCCGACCCGCTACTTCAACACTGCGCTCAGCGTGGGCTGGGGGTTCTCAGCCAAACGGACGACCGACTATGGCTGTGGTGCAGCGGCACTTTTCGCTCAAGACGATTACGGCTCCGAGATCGTCGCGGGTCTCACGCCGCAACCGGACAGTGCCGAGCAATCGAACGAGATGTTCAACCGCACCGGCGAGATGTTCAACGAGGCATTCACGTTTGCGCGGCTGCTCGGAGTGAAAACCTGTGTCGGTACCGAGACGCCGCTGGTCGTACCGAAACCGGTGCAGGAACGATTGGAGGAGCGGCAGGGTTCCGTGCAGGATGTGTACGAAGGCATCTTCACGCGCATCATGAAGGCGCACCCGCTCGACTATTACTGGTTCTGGACGCCGGAGACCTGGACATGGCAGGATGTCAGCGAGGAGGACGTGGAGCGGACAATCGATGACATTCACATCGCCCACGCTGCAGCGAAAAACGTCGGTGCACCGTTTGAGCTGGCGACCTGCGGCTGGGTGCTTGGACCGCAATACGACCGTGCTCTTTTGGGCAAAGTGCTTCCCGAAGATGTCGCTGTCAGTTGCATCAGCCGACAGGTGGGACACGACCCGGTTGAGCCCTCGTTTGCGCAGGTCGAGGGCCGCGGCAAATGGGCGATCCCGTGGCTCGAGGACGACCCCGCCATGACATCGCCGCAACTGTGGGTCGGCAGGATGCGTCGTGACGCCCGTGATGCCCTGAAGTACGGCTGCGCCGGTCTCATGGGCATCCACTGGCGAACGCGTATCATCGCGCCGAACGTGGCGGCGCTCGCGCAGGCTGCCTGGGACCAGAGCGACTGGCCGGAGGCGAGGTTGGAGCACTCAGGTCCGGTCGGTGGCACCGTCGCCCGGTTCGCGGACACCGACTTTGCCGACACTGACGACGACACTCTCTACCAGACGGTCCGGTACAACATGGGCGCTTACCGGTTGGTCGTGCCGAACGGCACGTATACCGTGACGTTGCACCTCTGCGAGCCCCATTACAAGGAAACGGGGAAACGAGTCTTCGACGTGAAGCTTGAAGACGAGACCGTAATCGATCATCTCGACGTGTTCGCTCGGGTCGGCCGCAACCGCGCGTTAGACTATGCGTTCGAGAACGTGGAGGTGCATGACGGTGTGCTGGATATCGATTTCGTGAAGCGGGCAGAGTTCCCGTCCATCGCCGGAATTGCGGTCGAAGGAGCCGAATTCAGCCAGAAGATCAACTGCGGCGGCGATTACTACGAGGATTATTCGGCGGATCTCGCCTCCTTGCCTCCACACCCGCCCGCAGACGATTTTTGCGCCGACTGGGCGCTGCACGAGTTCGGTCCGGAGGTGGCAGCGGAAGCTGCAACCATTCTCAGCGTGGTAGACGGTCGGCTGCCGCGTCCCTCTGATTGGGTCAACGGGCCGGGAGGATACACTCCGGATTATCGCCTGTGGGAGAATGTGCGGGACGACTACGCGTTTGTTGACGAGTTCGCCGCGTTGCGTCCACTTGTCACAGGCTCTGGTAATCAGGCCCGATTCGGTTACTGGCTTAACAATCTGCAATTCCTGCGGGCCACAGGGCAGATGCGGTGTGTATGGGGTGAGTACAATAACGCTGTGAGAGAGGTGAAGACCGAGGCCAGCGCGGAAGAGAAAGTGCGGCGTGCTCGAGATACAGCGTTGCCGGTGCGCAAGAAGCTTATCGCGGCGGTCGAGGAAGCTTATGGTCACCTGCTTGCAACCGTCACGACTACCGGTGCGATGGGCACGGTGTGCAACCTGGAGCAACACACCTTTCCCAGCATGCTCGATCAGCCCGGCACAGAGCTTGCAGCGCTCCTCGGAGAACCTTTGCCTTCCGATGCGCAATTGACCAGGAGACACCAAGGGGCACCCCGCCTGATCGTGCCGACGCGCCGGTCGTGTATGCTGCCCGGCGAGCCTCTTACCGTCAAGGTGATACTGCTCGATGAGCTTCCCGCCCGAGCGGGTGCCTTGTACTGGCGTGCCCTTGGCGCCGGCCCGTTCATCAAAGTCCCGATCCGCCGTGTCGGTCGTACAACCTATACGGCGCAGATCTTTCCAAATAGAATTGCGGGATCGGATATCGAGTACTATGTCGAGGTGGTGACAGCGCAGGATGGTACGTTACGCTGGCCGCCGTCAGCGCCGGCAATCAATCAGACGGTGGTGATAGGGCCACGAACAAGCACCGAGGGCGACTAGACGGGAGGATGGGGAACCATGGGTAGAAGAGGCCATACACGACGCGACGTACTGAAAGCGGCAGGTGTGGGAGCGGCAGCGCTCTCTGTGGCAGGGCCTGCGCCGGCACGCGAGAAGCGCGAACGGAAGCCGAACATCTTGTTATATGTCACGGACGACCACGGTACCGACGACGCGGGTTGTTACGGCAACCCGGTGATCAAAACGCCGGGCCTCGATATGCTTGCCGGCGAGGGTACGCGGTTCACGAGAGCGTTCTGTACGTCCGCGTCGTGCAGCCCGAGCCGATCGGTAATCTTGACGGGTCGCTATAATCACGCCACCGGTCAGTACGGGCTCGCACACAGCTATCATCATTTCGTCTCGTTGCCTCATGTGAAGAGCCTTCCCGTGCTGCTCGGCAATGCGGGGTACCGAACAGTGTCAGCCGGGAAGTTCCACGTTGCCCCGGAAGAGATCTACCATTTCGACCAGTACGTGAAGGGTGGTGCACCACCGCGAATGGCCGACACGTGCAGACCTGTGATCGCCTCGGAAGACACGCGACCCTTCTTTCTGTACTTCTGCACGACGGAACCGCACCGGCCGTTTCGCCGCGAAGGTTCCGACCCGGTAGACCCGAATGACGTGATCGTCCCGTCGTACTTGCCGGATACGCCGGAGTGCCGTGAGGAGCTCGCTGAGTACTACGGGAGCGTGCAACGGGCCGATAGCGGCTTATCGCGGATAATGGAGATTCTCAAAGAGACGGGTCACTGGGACGACACGATGATCATATACATCTCAGACAACGGTATTCCCTTCCCGGGCGCGAAGACGACGTTGTACGATCCGGGCATTCGGCTGCCCTGTGTGGTGCGCAGTCCGCACCAGACAAAGCGCGGTATCGCGTGCAATGCGATGATCACCTGGGCGGATATCACCCCGACACTCCTCGATTTCGCCGGAGTGGCGCCGCCACAGAGGGGCTGCCACGGTCGGTCGTTCCTGTCTGTGCTGGATCAGGAAAGCCCGAAGGGGTGGGACGAGATATATGCATCGCATACCTTCCATGAGGTCACGATGTACTACCCGATGCGGGTGGTCCGCACGCGGCGGCACAAGCTCATCTGGAACATCGCTCACGGGTTGGAGTACCCGTTCGCGTCCGACCTGTGGGAATCCAGGACGTGGCAGGGTGTGTTGAAGCGCGGCGACACGCACTACGCGAAGCGTAGCGTTGACGCGTACATCCATCGACCGGAGTTCGAGCTCTACGACCTCGAAAACGATCCGGACGAGATCAATAACCTCGCCGATAACTCGAAGCATGCGGCGATACGTGAGGAATTGAAGCGAAAACTCAAGGAGTTCCAGAAACGGACCGACGATCCTTGGATTCTCAAGTGGGAACGCGAATGACTGGCGGTAATGGAACGCGCAATTTGGGAATGAGAAACGCTGTGGCCGTGACCCCATATCGCGAAAAGTGGAAAGGGACAATGACCGACCGCGAACGGTTCAACAACCAGATGCACTACCGACCGGTTGACCGTTGTTTCAACATGGAGTTCGGCTACTGGAACGATAACTTCACGCAGTGGCCGATCTTCGCCGAGAACGGGATCACGTGCAACGAAGATGCTGACATTTTCTTTGCATTCGACATCATACGCGTGTGCGGCGGCCGCACGTGGATGAACCCGCCCTTCCCGACGGATGTCGTTGAGGAGCGCGAAACGACAAGGATCATCATGAACGAGGACGGTCTCCTCGCGGAGATCCCGATAGACGGTCATGATACAATCCCGCATTATATCAAGGCTTCTATCGTGACGCCGGATGACTGGAAACGATGCAAAGAAGAACGGTTCCGGCGGGACGATCCGGTGCGCACGATCGCCATCGATGCGCTGAAGAACACGCATCCGCCGTCGCGTGACTATCCGCTGGGGGTCGATTGCGGGTCCATGATCGGCAAGATACGTGACATGCTCACGTTCGAGGGGCTCATTTACGCGTGTCACGACTATCCAGACATGGTTGAGGACATGGTCGAGACGTGCTGTGTGCTCGTCGAGGACGCGCTCGATCAGATTTTGCCCCACATAGACGTGGACTTCGCTTCGGGCTGGGAGGATATCTGTTTCAAGAACGGCCCGATCGTGTCGCTCGATTTTTTCACGAACGTGGTCGTGCCGAGATACGCACGCATCGGCAAAAAACTCAAATCCGCCGGGGTTGACCTCTGGTACACCGACTGCGACGGCGACGTCCGGCCGCTGCTTCCGGGGTTCCTCGAAGCGGGGATCAACTGCCTGTTCCCGTACGAGGTGAATAGCTGCGTCCATCCCGCCGAGCTGCTGGCGGAATACGGGACGGACCTGCGGATAATGGGCGGTTTTGACAAGCTGGAGATGCTGAAGGGTCGGGAGGCAATCAAGGCATACATGGAGAGCCTTGTCCCGTTGGTTGAACGCGGCGGGTTCATACCGTTTTGCGACCACCGTTGCCCGCCCGACGTCAACCCGGACGCCTATCTCTACTATCTCGACCTCAAAGAGCGGATGTTCGGGATGGGATAGGGTATCCATCGGGAGGTGGGCGACATAAAAGTGCGTTTTGTAGATTTTCGCACGAAATGGCATCGGGTCGTCAGCAACGCTAGCGAGTGAATCACCAATCCCGTCTTGTAGGGGAGGCCCTTGCGGCCTCCCGCGGGAGGGTACAAGACTCTCCCCTACGACAGGATCTGATATGAAAACCCACAAATATCTCGCACGCCCATCGGGAGGTGCCGAATAGACGCACCGATTCTTTCTGCTATAATGATCCTGTGTGCCGAAAAATGCGACTACCGGTTCATTGTATGAGACGTTGCGAGGAGGAACGAACATGGAATCACGTGATTACAGCCGACGGAGCTTTCTGAAGGTCGTTGGTGCGGCGTCGCTCGCCTTCCCGGCTTGTTTAAGTGTTTACAAGAAGGGCTTTGCAGGCGAGCCGTTGGGGGAAAGGCCGAATTTCGTCATCATCTTCGCGGACGATCAGGGGTACCAGGACGTCGGATGCTTCAACGCACCGCTGATCGAGACGCCGAACCTCGACCGGATGGCCGGCGAGGGGGTGAAGTTCACGGACTTCTACTCGGCGGCGCCGTCGTGTACCCCGTCACGCGCGGCGCTGATGACCGGCTGTTACCCGCAACGGGTGAGCCTGCCGAACGTCATCGGGCCGAACGCGCCGATCGGCATCAACAGCGACGAGGTGACGATAGCGGAACTGCTCAAGGCGCAAGGGTACGCCACCGCTTGTTACGGTAAGTGGCATCTGGGGGACCACCCGAAGTTTCTCCCCACACGTCACGGTTTTGACGACTATTTCGGGCTGCCGTACTCCAACGACATGTGGCCGCGTCATCCGACGACCGAGTCGTTCCCGGATCTGCCGCTGATTGAAGCCGAACGGGTCGTCGAGCTCAATCCCGACCAGACCCAGTTGACGCGGTGGTACACCGAACGGGCAGTCGCGTTCATCGAGAAGAACAAAGACCGCCCGTTCTTCCTGTACGTTCCGCACAACATGCCGCACGTACCGCTCCACGTGTCGGACAGGTTCAAAGGCAAGTCCAAACAGGGGCTGTACGGTGATGTCATCATGGAGATCGACTGGTGTGTCGGCGAGATTCTGTCGGCGCTCAGACGGTTCGGACTTGACCGAAACACGCTCGTGGTATACAGCTCGGATAACGGTCCGTGGCTGAGCTACGGTGACCATGCCGGGTCGGCAAAGCCGCTGCGCGAGGGGAAAGGTACCACGTTCGACGGCGGTCAGCGGGAACCGACCATCATGTGGTGGCCGGGCAAAATTCCCGCCGGGACGGTCTGCCGCGAAGTTGGCGCTATGTTCGACCTGCTACCGACGTTTGCCGGTCTCGCCGGTGGCGAACTGCCCACCGACCGGGCGATCGATGGAAAAAACATCTGGCCCGTGATATCCGCTCAGCCGGGAGCGAAATCGCCGCACGACGCGTTCTTTTTCTATAGAGGTAGAGAGCTCCAAGGGGTGCGCAGCGGTAAGTGGAAGCTGCATCTTCCGCACGCGTATCGCAGCCTCGCCGAACCCGGCAGCGGCGGCCAACCCGGCCGGTACGTCCAGAAAAGGATCGGCCGGGCGCTGTTCGATCTTGAACGGGATATCGGCGAACAGCACGACGTTTCTGCTGACCGTCCGGATATTGTCAGGCGTTTAGAGGGTATAGCACGCGAGTTTGACCGCGAACTGAAAGCGACCGCCCGGCCAGCGGGGAGGGTTCCGAAGGAGGGCTGATCTGGTCGTTGCGGCAGGATGATCGGTAGAGGTGACATGGCTGCAAGAAAGGATGATCAAATGAGCGCGCATCTAAACCGTCGCGATTTTCTACAAGTCGGGGGACTCGGATTGGCAACCCTTATGGCGTCCGGAAAAGGCTTCGCCCGGGAGGCGTCCGTTAAGAAGCCGAATTTCGTTCTCATACATATTGATGACCTTGGATGGACGGATCTGGAGTCGTACGGCAGCGTCTACTTCGAGACACCGAACATCAACCGGCTGGCAAGCCAGGGTGTCCGGTTCACGAACGGGTATGCAGCCTGCGCGGTCTGCTCGCCGACACGAGCAGCGGTGATGACGGGTCGCTACCCCGCACGTCTCGGCGTGACCGACTGGATACGCGCCCGGTACCAGGGAGGTACAATACCGCCGGACAAGAAGAACCCGACCGAATCTGTCGGCGGAGCCGACAAGAAACTGTTGTGTCCGCCCAATGCGTTGTGGATGGAGCTCGACGAGGTAACGGTTGCCGAAGCGTTGAAACCGGCGGGCTACGTCACCTGCCACATCGGGAAGTGGCATCTCGGTGCTGACGACTGGTATCCGGACAGGCAGGGATTCGATTACAATATCGGCGGGTGCGACTTCGGCCAGCCACCGAGCTATTTTGACCCATACACCAGAGAGCGGCAGGGCTGCATCGCAACGCTCAAACCGCGTAAGAAAGGCGAGTATCTCACCGACCGGGAAGGTGACGAGGCAGTCCGCTTCATCAGTGAGCACCGCGACAGACCGTTCTTCCTCTATCTGGCGCACTATGCGGTGCACACACCGCTCCAGGCGAAGAAAGAGCTCATCGAGAAGTACAGAGCAAAGCCCCCTACGAACCAGAACAACCCGACGTACGCCGCGATGGTGGACAGCGTCGATCAGGCGGTCGGGAAGGTGACGACCGCTCTGGACGAGATGGGGATTGCGGACAACACGCTCGTCATCTTCACATCGGATAACGGCGGGTTGATCGGTCCGACGGACAACGCGCCGTTACGGTCGGGAAAAGGGTACCCGTACGAGGGCGGTATACGCGTGCCGGTGATCGTGCGCTGGCCGGCCGCCGTGCAGGCCGGGTGGACGTGCGACGTACCGGTCATCAGTGTGGATTATTTCCCGACAATCTGCGAGGCGGCCGGGATCAGTCTGCCGACCGACAGAGTTATCGACGGCGAGAGTCTTATGCCGGTGTTGAAGAGGGCCGGTTCGCTGAAGCGCGACACCATCTACTGGCACTTTCCCCATTACCGGCGGGAGGATGTCGTGCCTTACAGCATCGTCCGTGCGGGCGACTGGAAGCTTATCAAACGGTATGAGGGGAAGCAGTTTGAGCTGTTCTATCTGAGAGACGACCTGTCGGAAACGCACGACTTGTCGGATGGAATGTCGGAAAAGGTTCGTGAGCTCGACGGGAAGTTGCGCAAATGGCTCGTGTCCGTGGATGCGAAGCTGCCGATGCCCAATCCCGCGTACGATCCTAACTCTAGCTCAGCGCAATAGGGAATACACAATTGTGGATTGTGGCACGGGCGTCCCGTCGAAGATGCGCCGTGGCGTGCCCGTGATCTCATGGGCAAGATGCCCATGCCACGCTGGTAATGGCTCATTTTGCTAGACTTTCTAGGGTATGACGTTATGTTGAAGGAGGTTGAATTGTGTTGGGTCGAGGATCCAGACAAAGTGGGTGCGCACTTTGTGTACTCCTGTCACTGTTAGCCTTGCCCGCAACCGGTGTGTCGCAGGAGTTTGAAAGCGGTTGGCCGAAAGATGTGGAACGGGTATGGGTCGGACCTGAATACTGGGCAAACCGGTTGCAGGACTGGCGTATTTCGGGCGGGCGGCTCGAATGTCGGGAGGACACTCCGGGCAAACCGTTCCGGACGGTGCATCTGTTAACACGACGGCTGGGCGATACGCGCGGCGATCTCGCCATGAGTGTTCGAATCGGCGTCCTCGGCGAATCCGGTCGCGCATCCGATACTAGCGCTGCCGGGTTCCTCATAGGCGCCGGCGCGGACGTAGACTACCGTGCAGCGTCGCTGGTCCATCACAGCACCGGGCCGGGCGGCGGGATAGTCGCGGCTATGGACGGGCGCGGCCGTGCGGTGTTCCGCGACATGACCATACGAGGCTGCCCGATTATCGCGGCGGGAAAGGCTATACCTGCTCCTATTCCAGCGGAGTTGATACTGCGTCTGACCGGGGAACCGGTCGGAGACACGTACGAGCTGACGCTCACGGTTGAGAATCCGGAGGCGGACCTCGTGGTAAGCCGAGCAACGCTGGAACGCTTCTCCAGACACAGACTCTGCGGCAACGTCGCGTTGGTGAGTCATCCGGGCAGTTCGCGAGGGCGCACCGGCGCTCGGTACTGGTTCCGCGACTGGCAGGTTTCCGGCTCGAAGGTCGAGGGGCACGACGACCGTCTGTGCGGACCGATCGTGTCGACGCAATACACGCTGAGCCGAGGCGTCATGACAATGACGGCTCAGATGATGCCGCTCGGCGAGAATGATACGGGAACTGTCAGGCTCGAGATCGGACAGAACGGTTCGTGGAGGACGATCAGCACCGCGGAGATCATCGAGTCGGGGTACACGGCGACGTTCCGCGTGGAGGACTGGGACTCGAGCAAGGATACGCCGTACCGTGTCGTCTACAATCTGAAACAAGCCGACGGTTCGACGAAGCCGTACACGTGGCCCGGAACGGTCAGGCGTGAGCCGACGGACAAGTCCACGATAGTCGTCGCAGCCTTCACCGGGAATCATAACGTCCGGCCGAGCGGTGTGGATCGAGGCACGTTCGTATGGACGAGAGCCGGACTCTGGTTTCCGCACACCGACATCACCGATTCCGTCGGAAAGCACGACCCGGACGTGCTGTTTTTCAGCGGCGACCAGGTGTATGAGGGGGCGAGTCCAACCCGACCCGAACGAACGGCTCTCGATTACCTCTACAAATGGTACCTGTGGTGCTGGGCGTTCCGCGATCTTGCGAGAGACCGACCGTGCATTTGCATCCCCGACGATCACGACGTGTATCACGGTAACCTCTGGGGCGCAGGCGGCCGTCGCGCCGCGAGCCAGGACGACGGCGGGTACACCATGCCGGCGGAGTTCGTGAACATGGTCCAGCGGACGATGACGAGCAATCTGCCCGACCCATACGATCCGAGCCCTGTGGAGCAAGGCATCGGTGTGTACTATTGTGCGATGAACTACGGTGGGATCAGTTTCGCGGTCGTCGAGGACCGGAAGTTCAAATCGTCGCCGACGGTGGTGGTGCCGGAAGGCAAGGTCGAGAACGGCTGGTTCCAGAACCCGAATTTCGACCCGGCGAAGGAAGCGGACGTGCCCGGTGCGACGTTGATCGGTGACAGGCAACTCCGGTTCCTGCAGGATTGGGCGGCTGACTGGAGCCATGGTGCGGAGATGAAGGCCGTTCTGTCACAGACGCTTTTCTCGAACCTCGCCACGCTGCCGAGCGACGCGCCGAGCGATAGGGTGGTGCCGAGGTTGGCGATCGTGCCGGTTGGCGCGTACCCACCGGACGATAAGCGCGTTGCGGACGCCGACTCGAACGGCTGGCCGCAGACCGGCAGGAACAATGCGCTGCGCGAGATGCGACGTGGGTTCGCCCTCCATATCTGTGGCGACCAGCATCTCGGCAGCACCATCCAGTACGGCGTTGACGACTGGCGGGATGCCGGGTTCGCCCTGTGCGTGCCGTCGGTCGGGAACTTCTTCCCGAGACGGTGGTTCCCGCCGGAGCCGGGTCTCAACCGGGAGCTTGGTACGCCGAGATACACGGGGGACTACTATGACGGGTTCGGCAACCGGATGACCGTTCACGCGGTGTCGAACCCGCACGCGTACGGTCACGAACCTGCCGCTCTCTATGAGCGCGCACCCGGGTACGGTATCGTGAAGTTCAACAAGGACGACCGCACAATCACGATCGAGTGCTGGCCGCGATGGGAGGATCCATCAAAGGCTGGCGCTACGCAGTATCCCGGGTGGCCGGTCACGATTAAACAGACCGACAATTACGGTCGGAAGGCGGTCGCGTACCTGCCGACGCTGAATACCTCCGGTCTCACCGATCCGGTCGTTCAAATCGTCGACGAGAGCGACGGAGAGATCGTGTATACGCTCCGTATCAAAGGCGCTTCATTCCGGCCCAGGGTGTTCAAACGCGGCACGTACACGATCACGGTGAGCGACCCGGATCTCGGCAAGAGCCGGACGTTCCAGGCTGTACAGTCCATGTCGCCCGAGAGGCATGAAGAGTTGGAGGTGACGTTCACGGATTAGATGTTGACGTTTTGAGCATTTGCAATCGCTGGTCTCAAGAGGTAAAGGACCTCGTCATGAAGCGTCGTGATTTTCTGAAAATCGTAGGGCCGTTATCGCTGGCGTTATCTGGCTCGCTACAAGCACGCGCGGGTCAGGAAACAGATCAAGCGCCGAGCGCGAGGGGTGCGCTCGGGGAAGCCAGGAAGAAAGCCGCGCACCGCACCCGGCGGATCATCATGAATAACGACGGGAACGATTTCAGTTCCGTAACGCCTGACGAACCCAGGACGCCCGATACGTTTCTCAGCAAACGCACGGCGCCGCTGGTCGGGTCGCATGTCGATTCGATCTTTTACTGTACCGGCGTCTTCAACCTGTACACGCATCGAAGCGAGGAGACAGAACTCCGTGCCATCGACGAGACGGCCGCGAAATACGTCTACGAGCTGATCCGATACGGGACCGACTCGCTCGAGATCATGACGGACTTCTGTCACCAAAAGGGTCTGGAAGTTTTCTGGTCGATGCGGATGAACGACACGCACGACTCGGGGAATCCCGCGCTGTTCTGCAAGTGGAAGCAAGATCACCCGGAATATCTCGTGGGCAAACGTGGGGACAGGTTTCCGTACGGTGCCGGCCGCTGGTCATCGGTAGACTATGGCGTGCCGGCGGTGCGCGATAAAGTCTTCAGGATACTTGCCGACGTCTGCACCCGGTACGATGTTGACGGTGTCGAGCTGGATTTTTTCCGCCACCCGGTCCTGTTCAGACCGCAGATGACCGGAGAGCCGGTGACACAGGATCACTGCGACCGCATGACGGAATTGCTCTGTCGCATCAGGACAATGACCGACACGGTCGCCAGCAACCGCGGTCGGCCAATGCTCATCGCGATACGGATTCCGGATTCTGTCGGGTATTGCAAGGCGCTCGGTATCGACCTGATCCGATGGTTGGAGGAAGATCTCGTGGACATCGTTACCGGCGGCGGGTACTTTCATATGGAACCGTGGGAGAATCTTGTCGCGTTGGGCAGGAAGTACGACGTACCGGTTTATGCATGCCTCGTGAGACGACGCATTGAGGACGGAGGCGAACCGGAAGCCGGGTCGTCTCTGCAACGTTGGCGCGGCGAAGCGCTGAACGCGTGGAACGCCGGTGTCAACGGTATCTACACGTTCAACCGGTTCAATCCGCACGACCCCATTTTCCGCGAGCTGGGCGATCCGGAGTTGTTGAAAACGCTCGACCGTATCGACGGTACGGTATATGTGGCGGAGAACTGTTGGTCGAAGCCGGAAACCTGGCTCAAGGACGGGCGTCGCTTCGTGCGACCATGAGGGCGATGGCCACGCGTGTTTCTGTCGCCCCGTCCGGGGCTCTTCTTCTGGCGGCTGGGTGCTCCAGGGCTCGCTGCGCGTCGCCCTGGGCTATATTCTGTCGCCCCGTCCGGGGCTTCTTATTGAGTGTCGCATTCAATCAAGAAACATCACCCAAAGGTAGGGGGACGACGCGGCCATTCGAAGTGCGCAAATAGCTTCTACACACCGAGGTTGCCACGTCCGCCGCGGCGGATCCGCAATGACGACGCAGGGGAGAGCGCTTCAGTGAAATATAAGGGCTGGCAGAAAGAAGGTGGCACGGGCGGCTCGCCCGTGATTTCATGGGCTCGCCACAGGCGAGTGTTCCACACGATGCCCATGCCATGCCGGTAATGGGCGATTTTGGTAAGGGCTGTTATTTGGTTCCCCCACCTATACATGAAATCCAATCGCAAGGTAGAGCGGGGGTCTCGCCCGCCGCGGGCGCAGCAAGCCGCGCCCCTACTCCCGCGCTTCGACGACGTTCAGCTCTTGCAGGGAGGGCGTCTTCTGTTGGAGACGGGCTCGCGCCTCGTCGCTGAAATTGCCGCTGATTTCCAGGTAGCGTAACGACGGAAGACCTTCCAGATGACGCAGCCCTGCGTCGGTGAAATCGCCGGTAATCTGCAGGTATTCGAGACTGTCCTTGTTGGACAGATGCGCCAGGCTCTCGTCCGTCAAGTCACATCCCCACGCGGTGATGCGTTCAAGCGCCGTCAGGCCGGCAAGATGCGCGAATCCACCGTCGCTCACCCTCCCCTCGTGGATTTCCAGGTGCTTAAGCTGTTTCAAATTGACGAGATGAACCATGTCGTCATCGCTGACCCGGTGGCCGAAGCTGAGCCATTCCAGTCCGGTCAAATCTGCCAGATGCTTCAAACCATCCTCGCCAAGCTCGGTGTCTGAAAGATGAAGCCTGTTCAACGAAGGGAATCCTTTGAGGTGCGCTAGACCGGCCCCAGTCACCTTCGTGCGGTTGAGGAGCAACTCCTCCAGCAACTTGAGGGATCGCAACGTGGCCAGACCGGCGTCTGTGACCTCGGAATTTTGCAGCCACAAGGTCTTGAGTCCAGTCAGTTGTGCCAGATGGACCACCCCTGCGTCGGTGATGTTCGAGCCGCCGATATTGAGCTCTTCAAGCGACCGGATCTTTGCCAGGTGGGCGAGGCCTGCATCCGTCACCTTTTCCGCCGTACCGAGGTGTAGCTTCTTCAGATGTGCGAGCCCAGGCAGGTAATCCGCGGTGATAATAATGCTGGTAAACATGAGGTCATTAGGTAGCTTCTTCAGGGCTGGAAGTTCAGCCAGTTGAGCCAGTCCCTTGTCGCTGATACGATTACCCGGCAAGTACAGCGTTTCCAGGGCCTTGAGATTCTTCAGATGGACCAGCCCTCGATCGCCCACTCGGGTCCCGTCCATGCGTAAGTACTTCAGCGAGCGCATCCGGCTCAGATGAGCGAGGCCGCGATCCGTGATGTCAGTATCGCTCAGGTTCAGATGCTCCATTTTCGTGAGTTTCGACAAATGTGCGAGGCCTCTGTAGCTGATACGGGTTCCGCACAAACTCAGCCATTTCAACGATGTCAGGTCCTTGAGATGCGCCAGTCCGGCGTCGCTGACGTCGGCATTATTATGTAAGTTGAGGGTTCTGAGCGAGCGCAGATGCGCGATGTGCGCCATTCCCTCGTCCGTGATCAGCGTGGGACCGATGTTGAGCGATTCTAATGAGGTCATCCCCTTGATATTCGCCAACGCGGCATCGCCGATCTGCGTTCCGCCCAGGCGCAGGATTTTGAGCGACGTCAGCGCGTTCAGATGCTTGAGGCCGTCGTCGGTGACGAGGGTGTAACGGGCGTCGAGGACTTGAAGTCCGGTGAGGTGAGCCAGATGTTTCAGAGCGTCATCTCGTGCCTGAGTGCGCCAGAGCATCACATAGTAGAGGTCGTCCGGTTTCAGATTAGCCAGAGGCGAAAGATCTTTCGCCGCCTCCCGGCTCACCTCGAGGCGAAGCTGCTTACCGACGGGAACGTGAACAGTGCCTCGGGCGTCGCCCAAAGGCTCCCAGCCTTCGTTCCAGTGGACATATGCTCCCTCGTCCCGCACCATAAGCCTGCCCAGCGATCGATCGGCGGGAAAGTGAACGACCCGGCCCTCCGATACACCACGGTCCGAACCACTCGCTCGACCTGCAATGATCCTGCAGTTCGGAAGAAGCTTTCTAAGTTTCTCTAGGGCATCACTACTGATTTGGGTTCCCCACAGATCCAGCATCTCGAGCCGGGACATCTCTTGCAAATCCTCGACCCCCGCATCGGTCGTTTTTGTGCCGTCAAGGATTAGTTGAGAGAGCGATGGGAGTTGCTTCAGGTGCTTCATTGCGGCAGCGGTTATTGCGGTCTCAGAGAGCAGCAGGTGAGAAAGCGACGGGAGTTGCTTGAGGTGCTCCATACCGGCATCCGTGACCTGCGTTTTGCTTAGGTCCAGGAATTTCAGCGACGTCAGTGGTCGAAGATGCTGCAAACCAGCATCGCTGACCTGAGTCCCCCGAAGTGCCAGAGTCTCGATCTTCGTGAGACTTTTCAGGCAAATCAGCCCTGCATCGCTGATCTGGTTGTGGTTCAGGTGAAGTCCCCGAAGGGTACTCAGGCCTTTGAGGTTTTCCAAGCCAGCGTCCGTGATGTTCGTGTGCGTGAGCGCCAATTCTTCGAGCGCGGTGAGCTTGGCGATATGAGCCAACCCCTCGTCGCCGATATCAACATCGAAGAGGTGAAGCCGTCTGAGCGACGGTATTCTCGTGAGGTGCTCCACGCCAGCGTCGGTAATATCGGGAACTTGCTGTAAGGTAAGAGTATTGAGCAGCTCGAAGCGCGCCAGAAGTGCCAGATCTTCATCGCGCATGTTGATAAGCTCGCCGACGACATACAACCATTGCAGCGAGAGAGGATCGAGGTCCGCGAGGAAGGATGCGCTATTCACATAGGTGCTCATCGCAGTGGTCAGCCGCAATTCTTTGCCGGCGGGGACCGTTACCCGGCCCCGTGCTTCACCCAGCGGTTCCCAGTTCTCCGGCGATCCCCAATCACCAACCATCAAAGTCCCCACAGAGTGAGTCTCCGGAAATGTGACGACACGCTCAGGAAGGGGCACCGGTGTCTGCTTCTCTACGGCGGCGGGCGTTTCCTTGCGGACTGCCGCATCCGTCTGTTCCTTCGTCGTGTCCTCCTCGCGGACCAGCTTGTACCGAACCCGAAGGCCGCGGGGTTCAATCCGGTCCGAAAGCTCGAGGATCTGGAGCACGCCCATACCGCCTTCGTAGGTCTTGAATATGAATGATTTGGGGAGTTCCCCTTCTGCGCTCATGTAGATCGGTGAACCCGGTTTGCCTCCTTGTAGCCGCTTCACAACGGCCTCAGGGTCACCGTCCCACACATGGTCGGCGGCCAACACTACCATATCGAAGCAGATGATGTTTTTCGGCTTGCCGCTGACGTCAACCATTCCGTCCACGCCCTTGCCGTTCTTCGGGCTTGGATCGCCGAGGAGACCCGTATCGAAATCAATGCCGAAATCCTCGCCTGCGTCATCATCGTTGACCCACCGTTCGATCACCGGGCCAAATGTGTAGCGCCTGGCTTCCAGCGCTTCCTCGCTGGCTGAACGGGGCTCATCCGTTTCCACCCGCTCGGAGCACACGAACTTCAAACAACCGAGCCCCATCAACGTGACGCAGCCCACGGCCACCACTCCCGCGACCCATGGACGCGCCAGTGCGGCTGCTTTGATGCCGCGTTTGAGGTTGCGGAGCCGCCGGGTGATGTCCGCGCTGCGGATCATGGGTATTCCCGCGAGCGCAGGTGCGTCAACCACGAGTTCGAGCGCTGCACGCGCGAGTGTCTGCGAGTAGGTCGGGCTTCCGCCGACATACTCTGCCGCGACCGCGTCGCATACCTGTTCACAGGCCGTGACGTGTGCGGCACGGACCGTCCAGACGAGCGGATGGAACCACAACAGGACCGAGAGCCATTTCCCGACAAGGATCCAGATGAGGTCGTGCGTGCGCACATGGGCGAGTTCGTGAGCGAAAACTGCCGGGAGCTCGCCTGCGTGATGTTCGTCCATCATCCGTTCGGGCAACACGAGGATAGGGCGGATCACCCCTACAAGAAAAGGAGAGCGCAAGTCAGCGGTGACGCGAAGGTTTACGCGAGCGCGGCACTGAAGGTCGGCGGCGACTTTCTCCATGGCTCGGCGAATGCGTTCCGGTGCCGGTTTGGATGCTTTTACGACCTGTCGCACACGATGGATGGTGAAGAACAGGCGTACTGCGAGGATCAAGCCGATCAAACCCCATCCTGTCAGAAGCAGAAGAGAGAGATGGTCTTTCGTCCAAACGAGGATCGAGAGACGTTCAGGTGTATCGACAGGAAGTGCTGCAGCGGCAACGGGTGCGACGTACGCGTCAGGCGCGATGGGCGCCGGCGGCACGTCCGCAGTGGGCGGCCTGACCGATTCCTCTACCGGAAGAGGAGGAGCGACCGGTACCTGGAGTTTCGGCAGGAGCAGCTCGCCGACCGGCAGCAAAACCATGCCCGCCATCACACCGCGCCAGACAAGCACACGCCAGCGCGGGTTACGGCGAACGAGAGCGACATGGAGGACCCATCCCGCGCCGAGCAGCACCGTCATCTTGAGCGCGACGATGACCGTCGTTGGCAACTCCGGTAGTTCTTGTACCCAGGTCATCATGACCCATCACCTCCCCCTTCCCGCCGATTTCGTCGCGGAAACCTTCTCAGCCGCAATGCGACGCAATTCCTCGATCTCTTTCTTTGAGAGGTTCTCGGCTTTGATCAGTTGTGCGATCAAATCGGCAGCCGATCCTCCCGTGAACACGTGAGCCATGCGCTGCGCCATGTTCCTCAGGACGCTCCGTCGGGAAGCCTTCGCCCGGTAGTAATACGCTTTGCCCACCTTTCGCCGCGTCACGAGACCCTTGTCCATGAGCACGCGAAGGACGGAACGGAGCGTCGCGTTCTCGATTGGCCACGCGAAGTCATGCTGAATCTCGGCCGGTTTGAGAGACCCCTTCTCCCACAGCACACGCATCGTCTCCAGCTCGTTCCTGTTCAATTGCGCCATGTTTAATCCTCTCCGGTATGCTCCAAGTGTGAGAATATCACACTTCTGTCGAAATGTCAAGGAAAAAGTGTGAGATTTCAACACTTTGGCTAGGGCGTCTCGGGCGTGGGTTAGCGAGGGAACGCTGGCCAAATGCGGCAGCAAGCTGCCGCACCCCAGAAGCTGAGCGGACGAACGGGATGTGGAGTGCGCAAGCTTGCTTGCGCTTCTACCGTCATTGCGAGCAGCGTAGCGACGTGGCAATCTTGTTGTGTGACACGTGCATCAAGGCGAGATTGCTTCGCGTACGCTCGCAATGACGAGGTAAAAGAGACTCGCAATGACGACGGCTGGAGTGTTCTGCACTCCGCCGGCGCGTCTCTACCACTGAGCACTACCCTTCGGGCTTGTGCCGTAGGGGCGCGGCATCCTGCACCCCTACCTGCGACGGCGGGCACGCCACGGCGCATCTTAAACGAGACGCGCGCAAGACTGCCGGCAAGATGCCAGCGCTACCACTACCGGCCGACGACCGGGGACATCACCGTTGTCGTTCCGCGTTTGGGATGCGGCAGATTGCTAGCGCCGTCACACGACCACTTTGATGTCGTACAACTGGCAGAACTTCCGGAGATCTTCCGCGCGGTTGCCGTAGAAAATGGCCTGGTGCATGCCTTTGACATCGCAGACGTCGTCCACCTCGTTGATCGTCATCTCGATGTTGGTTCGGCAGCCGCCGGTCGGCGGGATGGGCGGACAGCACACGATCTCGCCGCTGTAGACGATCATTTGCGGGCTCTTGCCGGAGAGGTACAGCGCCATCGTGACCTCCTGTCCGGGTGTGAATAGCACGCGCGGGACACACCCCCAGCCAGCCTCAGCATGGCTGCGCAAGACGTACGGTTCCGCAGGGCCATCTACACCGTTCATCTTCGATGGGCTCGTGCAGTGCGCGCCGAAATAATGGTTTTTCTCGGTGTCCATTGAAGCGTTCTGCTGGAATCCGGGCTTGTCGAAGAGCTGCTGGACGAGCATCATTGTCAGCGTTGCGTTCAGGTCGGCCTGGCAACCGGCCGGAATGCCTTCGTCCCTCAACGTCATGAACCCCATGCACGGCGGCGGATGTTTGCGCGGCTTGGCGAGCCCGGGCAGACAGTCCATCATCATCGCGTCGGCGTTTTCGTCAGCGATGATCTGTTTCAGGACGAAGTAGGTTCGCGCAGCATCCAGAATATCCGCTTCCGAAGGTTCGACAACGTTCTGCGCGTTGTGCAGGTACTCCCGTGCGAGCTTCTTCACCGCGTCCGTAGCCGCACAACTGTTGAATTGATCGACAAACCGCGCGTGCGGCACAACTTTCACGCGGGTGCCGAGATGCGGTACCGTAGTCTCACCGGGTTTTCCCGTTACGATATTGGCGATACGGCTGTCTTTCATCCGGCGTGCCGTCCGGATCATCCTCATCCCATACGCGACGGCGTCAAGGTTGTCGAGCGAATTGATGAGATACACGCCGGGTGTGCGATGGAGTTGATTGATATGATCGACGAGCAGGATACCGAGGGTAGCCAGCACCACCGCCGGGATCTTCGTCTCCTCGACGATGCGCACGACGTGCGGCCAGTGCCCTTTCTTGAAGGGGATGAGGAGCAACCCGTCAGGTTTCGACGCTTGGACGTCGTTGATGAACCGGGTGGCGTCCGCTTCGGTATCGAGCGGTGTTGTGTCCATCGATATGCGCATGCCGAGGTCACGCTCGATCATCCTGAGCCGTTCCATATATTGCTGCTGACGTTTTTCGGCATCAAAGGTCGATCCCGGCCAACTGTAATAGCCGGCCTTCCTGAGCGATTCGCTGGGAGGGTACACGAACGCCCCCCGGACTGTGGCGGTCCCCTCCTTTTCACCGGTCGTTTCGGCCAGGGACAGGCCTTCGGTCAACCACGTGTAAGTGAGAGGGACGCTTGCTGCCGTGAGGCCCACCGTCCGCAGAAACCGCCGCCGGCTGATATCGAATGTCTCGCCTGATCGCGCCTGTTTCATGACAGCTCCTTTCCTGAGCGAGTGGTGTTCCGCCGAGAATATCCTCGTGAATACAGAACAAGATGACTCCATATTGTATGCAGTAAATAGTATGTGCAGTCAAGTGCGGTGTGTGACGGCATATCTTCGGCCGAGCATGAGCTCAGCCCTCCCGCAAGAAGGGCGAACACACGGGTTCGCCCCTACAATGCAGGATGAAATGTGAGCGGGATGGTAGAGACGCCCCGGTGGGGCGTCTTCGGTGAGCGGGGGTCTCACGGCGACGGTCATGGGGCGGAGCAAGCCCCGCCCCTACAGAAAACCGTCACTGTTCTATGGGTTTCGCGTTCTGTGTCGGGCGTTTCAGCGTGGATAGTGTGAGCCCTTCCAGATAGCGCCTCTCGCCGGGGATAACAACACTCGCGACGTAACCGACGATAACGCATGCGGTCACTCCGACCGTGCCGTAGAGGAACAGGTGAGCGTGCGTGTACTTCTGAAAGAGATAGAGCACCACGGCGCTCGTGACCGCACCGACGAGGGCGCCGGTGCCGTGGGCGCGTCGGGTGAGAATGCCGAGAAGGAACAACCCGGCGAGACCGCCGCCGAACAATCCGAGGATCTTCATCCACTGGTCCCAGAGCGACGCGACATCGATAGTCGCCATGAACAGCGCAGCGCCGGTGCCGACAATGCCGAGAAGCAGCGTGAGCCAGCGCGCCAACCGGAGCCACGATCTGTCTGGAACATGCGGCAGAAATCGTCTGAAGAAATCCGTCGTTATGGCCGTCGCCACGCTGTTCAGGCTGCTGTCGAGCGTGGACATGGCGGCGGCGAAGAGGGCTGCGATCACGAGGCCCGAAATTCCCGCTGGCAACTGCTGCGCGATGAACCACGGGAAGATCGCGTCGGTCTGGAGCGACGGATTCAACCGTTCCGGGTGCATCTTGTAGAACGCGAACAGTGCAGTGCCCAGGCTGAAAAAGATGACCGTCGCCGGGACGCTCAACACGGCATTTGTCCAGACGGATCGGCGCGCTTGGCGCTCATCGCGGGTGGTCAAGTACCGCTGGACAACCGCCTGGTCGGCGGTGTAGGGAGCCAGGTAGCTCAGGTAGCCGAGCACGACGACATACAGTGCCGGACTCGTGTAATCCCAGCTTAACAGGAACGTGCGCAACTTCGCATCGCTTTGGGCGATGGAGAGTACGGGCAGCACACCGCCCGTATCGATCGTCACAGTCGCAAGCGCCAGCAGCGCGCCTCCCGCGAGCACCACCACCTGCAGGACGTCGGTCCAGATAACCGCCTCGATACCGCCCAGCGCGGTGTACAACGTTGCGAGGGCGCCCATGAGCAGTATACAGAGGTAGACGTTGACACCGGTCACGGCGGACAGGGCGATAGCCGGCAGCCACAACACGAGGGCCATCCTGCCGATCTGCAGCAACACGAACGCGGCGCTGCCGTAAAGTCGGGCGCCAACGTTGAACCGTCTCTCGAGGTACTCGTACGCGGTCGTCACGTTCAACCGCCGGTAGAACGGCAGGAAGAGAAACACGACAGCCGGAGCCACAACGAGTATACCCATGTTCGTCATGAAGTAGGTCCAGTCGGTCGCGAAACTCTTTGCGGGGATCGACATGAACGTGATAGCGCTCAGTTGTGTGCCGAATATGCTCAGACCCGCCGCCCACCATGGGACGCGTCGTCCTGCAAGGAAAAAGTCGTCCGTGCTCTTCTCGCGCCTCGCGAAGTAGAACCCCATCCAGACCAGCGCTCCAAGATAGACGGTGAGCATGATATAGTCCACCGGTTTGAACCCTGATTTTCTGCTCACCTCGTCGGCTGCGAGCACCTGTGGCGTGCGGATGCCCGGTCGGGACTCGCCGCTCGGCACGATGATCCGACCGCGCCACTCGGTGGTCGTCGTGGTGACGGGCGGCCAGAGTCCGGCGTCAGCGTCTTTTGGGAGCGTACCGGCGGTCACCCACGTGTCGGTGATCGTGTGATATGCGAGAATCTCGGACGAAAAGCCGGTATGCGCATCTCTCAGATCCTTGCCGGCGTCCGCACCGGTGTCGCCGCCGAGAATGAGGAAATGCGTCTGGCCGAGACACACGGCCGGTGTCGGCCCTGCTGCGGCGGCTCTGGCCAGGTCGGCGACACGCGTCCATCCGTCGCCGGGACGGTACCGATATGCGTCGCGGAGATACTCGCGTTTCACCGGACCGTCGTCGGTGCGGACCAGGTCTACACCGCTCAGGAGGAAGAACGCCCCGTCCTGTACCGCGGCAACAGCGAGCATGCGGGCTGGACCGGGCCATGGTTCAAGCTCGTTCCACGACGCGTCTGTTTGAGATAGATCGAGCGACCAGAAGGTCTTCAGCGCATTCGGCGAATCCGGCCGATCTTGTCCTCCGGCGACGTATATCGTGTCGTCGAGCATCGCTCCGCACATGAAAGCGGTCGGCGTCGGTAACGGCGGCAGCTCAGTGATGTTGATACGTTCTCCTGTCCATTCGAGCAGGAACACGTCGGCGTAATGGTGTATCGCATCACCGCCGCCGATACAGAGCACGCCGTCGTCGGTCGTCAGCGATACACCGTACGCGAGCGGACGCGGCAACCGGCCGACCTGCTGCCACACGCCGTCCGGGTCGGTCAAAACGAAGATAGAGTCGTGCCAGACCTTCTCGCCGCCGGCCCATGGCGGTGCTTGAGGGAAGTTCGCGCCGCCCGCGACAATGAGCGCGTCATTGCTCACTCCGGCGTAGACGCCGGCGAACCCAACCGGATCCGGCAATGGCGGCAGGGTGTCCCATGCCAGGACTCGGCCGGTCTGCCGCGGCTCCTCGGCCGCAGTGAACTTAGCGGCCAGACACGCGACCGCAACGCACGCGACGAGCAACGACGATCTACCTTTGCGACACTTGGTTAGGTGATGAAACATGCACTTAGTCCCGATCCAACGTCCTCCTTGTTACATTCTTACTCGAATGAGTTTGGTCCACCGCGTAGTATACTGAATCTCCTGCCATGTTTGAAGGGTAGCGTCGCCTATCGGCACACTCCTGCGGGAATGGATTCCCGCCTTCGCGGGAACGACGACACGAAAAGGCAGGGCCGTCAGTGGCCGTGGCATGGGCATCTTGCCCATGGCATCACGGGCGAGACGCCCGTGCCACCACCCTCTTCCTAGGGGTTCTGAATCGTTTCGCTATCCGCCGGGACTTCGTGGGAGACGAGTGGCGGTGTCTGGGAGAGGACGGTCGTAATCTTCACGTAACCGAACCGGCATGGACCGCATCGCTTCACTCCGACATATTTCCCTTTGATCTGGAATGCCTTCAGATCGGGTGTGACTGCCGAAATTGCGACGATATCCCCTTTTGACAGTGGCAGATCAGGTCGTAGCGCGAGATAGGATTCTCCCACCGGCCGTAGTTCGAGCACCGGCAACTGTTCAATATGGTCATTGCGAGATACCGCCAGAAACTTGGCAGCGTTTCGGGCGCTGAATACGCCTGCCACAATCGGATTGATCCGTTGTGCCTCAGACGTGCCCGTCGGCGGTCGAGCAGCGATCCTTGTCCACAACCACCGTGTCGCGGTGGAAAGAGCCCTCAGCCGGTGACAATACACCTCGTCTGCCGCGATGGTACCTACAGCGCGCAGCAACCCGATTGCCGAATAGCGGAACAGGTCCTGTGTGCTCACGGCATCGAACTTCTCGCCCGAGCGTTCAAACCCCAGAAACCGCCCTCTGACCTCGTACCAGCGGAGATCGTTTGCGAGCACGGACACGGAAACCGGCGATCCGGCCTCGAGATTTCTTTTCGTCCGCCACATCAGGAAATCGCCGAAGATGAGATGGTCGTCATCCCACGGTGTCGTGGTCGATATCATGGCGATATTCGGTATCCCCTCCTCGTCGTGCGTCGCCATGAACTTCGCGGTCATTGTCTGCGCGAACGCTTCTTTAGCTTCTCTCGGTAATCGTGCCATGTGACTTGCCACCTATGTCCCTTGTGCCGTCTGCTGAACCACGCCCGACCAGATCACCTGCACGCCTGACTGTTTGGCTATTTCAGCGAGTTTTTCGATATTGTCCGGCGAGACCAGCGGGACATCTTCAAGCTCGTAGTGCATGTCCAGTCGCTGCCACTTCGAGACGGACAGGTCGTTGTAACACAGCAGGTCCCATCGCTCGACGTTCGGCATATGTTCTCGTATGAAGGACGCGACCGCGCCGAAGTTCGCCTCCTGGTCGGTATAGCCGGGGATGATAGCGGTTCGGATCCACACGCTCGTGCGCTGACCGCCCAGCCATGTTGCGTTCTCGATAATGCGATCTAACCCCACCCCTGTATACTTGCGGTGCAGCTCCGGATCCATCTGTTTGAGGTCGAAGAGCACCAGATCGCTCAGGCCGACCAGTTCCGCAAACGTCTCGCGGGTCGCATAGCCCGCGGTATCTATCGCAGTATGGATTGAGCTTTCTCGTAACCTTTGCAAGAGCAGTTTCGAGAATCCGGCCTGTGCGAACGGGTCGCCGCCGGAAAGTGTCACACCACCGTCGGATTGGTCGTAAAACGGTCTGTCACGCATGACCGTGTCTATCACCTCGTCAACTGCCATTTCTTTGCCGAGAATCTCGAGCGCGTTAGCCGGACACACCCGCGAACACTCGCCGCAGCCGGTACACGCGTTCCTGTCAATCCGCATACCGTGCTCGGTGAGGGTGAGCGCCTTTTCAGGACACACCTCAATGCAGTGACGGGCACCGATGCACCGGTCGGCGTACCAGACCAGTTGCGGTTTCAGCTCCCAACTTTCCGGGTTCTGGCACCACTTACATCGGAGCGGACACCCCTGCAGGAACACCGTCGTACGGATTCCGGGTCCGTCCTCGGTGCTGAACCGCTGGATGTTGAGGACTCTGCCGACATGATCCTGCGCCGTCATTGCATCCGTCACACCCTGTGTGATTCCCGGGCGATAATCTCGTCCTGCTGCTCTTTGCCGAGCGTCGCAAAATACGCGTTATAGCCGGTCACCCTGACGAGCAGATTCCGATACTGGTCGGGATGTTTCTGTGCGTCCACAAGTGTATCGCGGCTGATAACGTTCGTCTGAAGCGCGGTGCCGCCGACCTTCCCGTACGTCCTGAGGAACGCGACGAACTTGTCCTGATGTTCGATGTCCCGGAGAGTGGCCGGACTGAATGACATGGTGTGGGACGCGCCGTTCGGATGGACCTCGAGCCCCGTCTTTCCGACGCTGAGCGTCGAAGCGGTCGGCCCGGCGGCGTCCATACCCTGCGCCGGGCCGATACCGTTCGATAGGTACGCGCCGCGATGTCGTCCGTCGGGCAACGCGCCGGTTTTCGGTGCAAACGAGATAAAATAGTTCCAGGATAGGTACCCGCCTCTGTACCGCCGGCCGCTTGCGGGAGCGACTTTCGTGAACACGTATTCGCCCCAATATCGGGAAATTTCTCCTGCAATATCATCAACATAATCGTCATCGTTCCCGAATTTCGGCGCATGGTTGATCAACATCTGGCGCAGCTCTTCGTATCCCTGGAAGTTCCGCGTGATAGCCTCGAGCAGTTCAACCATGGATATCCGTTGCTCTTCAAACACGAGCTTCTTGACTGCTGCGAGCGAATCGGCGGCATTCGCCAGCCCGAGCCCTTCAATCGTGATGAAATTGTACCGCGCACCACCTGCACGGCAGTCCTTGCCCGATTCCGCGCACCCGTCCACGAGCAGCGATACGTAGGGAACCGGCTCGAAGGTCACCCGTAACCAATCGGCAAAGTTGTTCGCCGCGATCGCCCGGTCCATCAGCGCGCGCAACTGGTCTTTGAACGCGGCCATGAACTGATCGAACGTCGTGAACGCGATCGGGTTGCCGGTTCTCGGCCCGATACGTTTCCCCAACCGCATATCCCTCCCGCTGCTCAGGGTCAACTCGACCGCTTTGGCGATGTTCACGTTCACATCAACGGTGCCGGATACGTCCTGTCCCGACACGGTGTTTTCGAGACAGCCGACCGGCGCGTAGTTCCACAGCTTGTCCTCGGGAACGCCCTGCCATCGCAGCCCCTTCATCGCCGACTCGTCGAAGTTCATCAGGAACGGACTGCCCTGACTCGATGCTATCATTGAGGCGACGCGACGCATGAGCGGTTCCGGCGTCTTCGCATGGAGCCGGACGTTCGGTTTCGGTTCGAGAAGGTTCATCTCCTCGATGACCTCGAGGATGAGCCATGTCAAGTCGTTCGAGGCGTCCTCATGGTGCTCGTCAATCCCGCCGATAGTGATGAGCTGGCCGAAACTCGAGTTTATCCCTTGCGAGTTGCCCACACGCGCCTGAAAATCGTACGCGTAATTGTGCTTGATCCAGTAACACTCGAGGATCTCTTTCGCGAACTCGCGCGTAATCGTGCCGTTCTCTATGTCCCGGTCATAGTACGGATACAGGTACTGGTCTATCCTACCGGGGCTCGTACCGGCACCCGGATAGCTCTCGGCTGCGAGCACGAGCATGTGCGTCATCCAGAGCGACTGCACCGCTTCCCAGAGGGTCTCCGCCGGCTCCCACGGCACTTTCGCACAAATCCGCGATAGCTCCAGCAGCTCCGCTTTCCGCTGCGGGTCTGTTTCCTTGTCGGCGAGCCGTCGTGCCTCGTCGGCGTATCGTGCCGCCAGGAGGCGCGGTGCATCACAGGATTCTATGAGTGCGGTAAGCCATGATTTGTGCTGTGTGTCGGTGACCCGCTCCCTCAACTCTTTCAGCTCTCGCTGGAGCCCGGAGAATCCCTTCTGCAGAATTTTCGGATAGTTCGGCACGAGATGGCCGGGGATCGCGCCGTAGTTGAACTCGCCGGTCTCGCACCTGAACGAGAGTTCCCTTCTGAACTTTTCCTGGGCTGTCTCCCACGCGCGCGCTTCTCTCTTTGTGAGCGTTTTGCTCAGTGCGGTGTTGAAATGGCTCCCGACGATGAGTTCGCCTTCGAGTATCTTCACAGGAAGATGGTGGGCGAGCACCTTCTTGAAGAAGAGCGCCCGCCGCTCCGCGATCGGACGGCGAAACGCGGCGTCGGGAAACTCGACACGCTCAGCCAGCGCTCTCAAACACGCTCTGAAACCCCGGAAGAAGGGGACGCTCTCCGGCGTGATACCCCAATTGGTGTAACTGTACACCTCATCCCACGGCCGGCCCGTCGTGTACGGCCGAACCTCGTTTGTGTACGTATCCAAGCGGTCATCGAGGGAGAAGTAGAATTCCCGCAGCTTCTTTATCCGCGGGCTGAGGCAGTCAGAGGGTTCCCACACGCCTGTTCGGAGACCAGACGATTCTGCCTCCATCATTCTCTCCTATGAGATCAGCCAGGACTGAGCTTCCGGGTCGCGGCAGCACCGGATGAAGCGAAGCCACGTGTGAATAATGCTCCCGAAACCGGACGCACCGTCGCAAATTGACCAACCGTCAAGTATTGACGCCTGTAGCCGCTGTACAACTTTCCGGGTTTGCTGAAGCACACCCGCGGCCCCCAGTGCAACTCAACGCAAGGAGGAGGTACACATGTCAAGATCACGTGAGCGTGGCACGGGCTTCCAGCCCGTGGCCCATGGGCAAGATGCCCATCCCACGAGTGCCGACGCTTTCTCGCGTTCTGCTATAGCTAGGTGCCGTACACTTTCCGCGCCTCTTCCGGAAAGATCTCGCGCCGTATACGCCGTCGCGTCGCTTCGTAATCCCATTCGGTGGAGAGTGGTCGCCATCCGTAGCCGTCGCCGAGGATATGGCAGGTTCTCATCACCGTGCCGAACGGGTCCACGAACCCGATCTCATACAGCGGGCTGAGTATGACCGCGTAGCCGCCGTCCGTCAATGCCCAGAGTCCAAACGCGAGCTCTTCCGGCGTTGTCCCTCCCAATATCAGGTCGCCCTGTGCTATCGCGTCCCGGACGACGCCGACCATGACGTTCAGCCCGCGTGCGACGCTCGCTTTGAAGGCAGCCTTATACTCATCCGACGCCTTCTCGTTCACGGGCTGGGCGTTGATAATCTGGAGGATACGGATATCGCCCGGATAGAGCCGCGCGAACAGCTCGACCGCCTCGCCGATGGCCGCCATCCGCTCGCGCGACCGGCCGGAAAAGGTTGCCGCCCGCTCGAACATCGCCAGCCGTTTTTCCAGACATTCGGTCGCCAGCGCCAGCACCACGTCCTCTTTGCAACTGAAATGGAGATACGTTGTGCCCTTCGAATACTCCGCAGCTCTCGCGATACGGTCCATCGTGAGCCCGTGGTAGCCGCGGCGGAGCAGTATATCGCGGGCGACCTTGAGGAAGAGCACCTCGCGCTCGCGCCGCTCACGTTGTTTTCGCACCTTGGTTATCATGTCCCTATTATATGACGAAACGTCATGATTTGTCAAGAGGTAAAAAAGTGCTTGACAAAACCTCACCCGCTGATATATACTACTTTCGCAGGAAATTAGGATGCTTGAGGAGAGGGTCAGTCGCGGTAGATATCGAACCAATCGTCAAGGAGGTGGTGATATAAACCATAAGCTGTTGCAGATGGTAGAATAGGCTTTGGTCGTTTCGGTGTTCACAATTTTATCGTTGAGAGGGGGGTGCAGGAGAATGAAAAAAGGATTTACACTTATCGAGTTGCTCGTGGTGATAGCGATCATCGGCATTCTGGCGGCGATACTGTTGCCGGCGCTCGCCAGGGCACGTGAAGCTGCACGCCGGGCATCGTGCGCGAACAACCTGAAACAGTTGGGCCTGGTGCTCAAGATGTACGCGAACGAGTGGGACGGCAGGTTCCCGCAGAAGTCCGTTGACCCCGGCGGATTCATATTCGAGCCAACGGCGATCTACCCGGAATACCTGACAGACCTGAAGACGCTGATCTGCCCGTCGGACGTAGATACGGTGAAGAATGTGTTCGACCCGAACTTTAGCGAGACCTGGGTGGACGAGAACGGCGACTTCGATGTGTGCCAGTTTCAGTGGTTCGGTGACCGGAGCTACATGTACCTCGGCTGGGCGATAACCGACAATATGGATAATTTCTTTACAACAGGTACTAGCCCGAATGCTTACGAGGCTTACGTTGGCATGGGATGGACTACTCGTGGTCCTGACGGGTGCGTTGTCGAACCCGTGAACTACGATCGCAATTTCGAGCTGACTCCGCCATTCATCGCGAAAGATGGTACCCCTATCAGCACGGTGTACAGGCTGCGGGAAGGCATCGAGCGGTTCTTCATCACCGACATTAATAACCCGGCAGCCACGGCGATCGCTCAGTCGGAACTCGCGGTCATACACGACGTGGTGTCCACAGAAATCTCATGGTTCAGCCATATCCCGGCCGGCGGCAACATTCTTTACATGGACGGCCACGTGGAGTTCGTGAAATATCCTGGCAAATGGCCGATATCGGAGAACTATGCGGTGTTCACTGGCGAGCTAGGCTGGTTGTTGTAGTGAGCTGGCACGCCTACTTCATGCGGATGTACACCAGGTTTCGATAGACACGTAGCGCCGTGGGTAGACCCTGCGGCGCTACGTGTTCTGTTTTCAGGCCTTCTTGATCACCGCATGGTAGGCCCGACGGTTGCTGGTCTTGGCCTATGGGCGAATCCACCTATACTTCCCCCGCCGGCGTCATCGCGAGCTCGGCATCCGCAGTGGCGGACTATTCGGCTAAGAAAACGAGGGTACAGACACGTCTCCGCTCGTCCCTCGCGGCGGGCCGGCCTTGTGTCAGCCGCCATGTTCTTCTCGTCATTGCGAACGTAGGTGAAGCAATCTCGATTTGCACCCCCTGCCACACAATCAGATTGCCGCGCTTCGCTCGCAATGACGGGGAATTATAGGTAGAGACGTCCCGGCGGGACGGTTACGGCCGACCGGGAGGTCGGCCCTCCCGCGGGGGCGCATGGCCGAGACCCTCGACCCAGTGGAACGGCGCGGCCGAGGTGGAACTCGGCCCTCCCACGTGGCCGAACAAGGTGGTCGATCGGTGCCACGGGACCAAAACCGGCGGCCGAGGTGGAACTCGGCCCTCCCACGTGCCAGAAAAAGCTGGGACAGACCCGTCTCGCTTCGCTCGCTTGCGTCAGTCCCGGTTTTTCGCGCATCCTTATCCGGCGATCGGGGGTGAGCACCAGGCTTTACAGCGTGGGGCAGTCGTGCTATGCTATAGGGCAATGGGCACAGAGCAGCACGGTGGGGCGAGATCGTCGCAGATGTGGCAGAAGATCGTTTTCAACCTTGTTTTTCCGTTAGCGCACGGGGTAACCCGTCTGTTCGGTCGGCGGGTGGATGGTCTCGAACGCTATTTCGTGCGTGTTAACAACCGTTCGGTTCAGCGTCGCGCGACGAGAGTCACCCCTGGCGAATTGCTACTTCTCGTCCCGCATTGCGTTCAGCGATGGGATTGTCCGAACAAGATTACCTCAACCGTAACGAACTGCGAACGATGCGGCAAGTGTATGGTGGACGAGCTGGTGGGGCTGGCGGACAAGTACGGTGTGGCTCTGGAGGTGGCGACGGGCGGCGGCGGGGCGCTTCGGTCGGTCAACGAGCATTTGCCGAAAGCGGTGGTGGCGGTAGCGTGCGAACGGGAGATGGTTGACGGGATTCGCGATGCGCTGCCGCTGCCGGTGCTGGGCGTTCTGAACGAGCGGCCGGAAGGTCCATGCAAGAATACGGTGGTCGATATCGGCAAGGTGGAGTCTGCTGTCAGGTGGTTCCTCAACGGCAAACCGTGACGGTGGACCCGGTGCGCGAGGCGGCATACCGCTCGTTGCGTCGGGTTACCGACAAGGCGGCGTATGTGAACATCGTCGTTGATGCCACGTTGGAGCGGTACAACTGGCCGGACCGGGACAGGAGCTTGTACACGACGCTGGTGTACGGCACGTTACGCCATCAGGGTCTGATCGACTGGGTGCTTGCGCAACGTATAGGGAAGAAGTTTCCGCGCAAGATTCATCCGCCCATTCTGACGGTGCTCCGAATGGGTGCGTACCAGATACTGTTTCTGAGCCGGACGCCGAAGTACGCGGTGGTGAACGAGTCGGTGAATCTAGCGAAACGGCACGGGCACGCCGGCAGCGCCGGTCTTGTCAACGCGGTGTTGCGTGCGACGCCGCGCGACCCCGATGCGGTCGAGCTGCCGGACAAGGAGGAGAATCCCGCGCTGTACATCGCGACGAGGTACTCGCATCCTCTGTGGCTTGTTGAGCGATGGATTCAGGCGTGGGGTATCGACCGGGCAGAGAAATTGTGCGCCGCGAATAACGATGTGGCGTCGCTCACGGTACGAGCAAACACGCTGAAAGGGGACGTCGACCAGCTCGAAGCGCGGCTGCGCGCCGAGCGCGTGTCGGTCCGGAAGAACACCGACGTGCCGGAAGAGCTCGAGATAGTCGGCAGCCCGCGACCGGTGAGGGCGCTGCGATCGTATCGGGATGGGCTCTTTCATATACAGGACGCCGCCTCGGTGTGTGCGTGCCATCTGCTGGCTCCGAATCCGGGCGAGACGATTGTTGATCTGTGTGCGGGTCCCGGCGGGAAAACCACACATCTAGCACAACTGATGCGCAACGAAGGCACAATCTATGCAATGGACATAAAGCCTCACAAGCTGCGGCTGATACGCGAAAGCTGCTCGACGCTCGGGGTAACGATAGTGCGTTGTCTGGAGGCTGACGCTCGCTGCGTCTCGGAACTTGATCTGCCGCAAGCCGACAGGGTTCTCGTGGATGCACCGTGCACCGGCACCGGCACGTTCCGCCGCAGGGTGGATCTGAAATGGCGGGTGCGCAGCGACGATTTCGAACGGCTGGCCGGTATGCAGCGGGAATTGATCGCGGCGGCCGCGTCGGTGGTGAAACCTGGCGGGATAGTGGTGTACAGTGTATGCAGCGTCGATCCGGCTGAGACTGACGAGGTGGTGGAGGGTCAGTTTTTGCGGCGCCACAACCTGGCGCTCGACGATACGTCGCCGTCGTGGATGTCCCGATTCAGGACCCCGGAGAAAGTGTTTCGGATCGCGCCCGGAGACGACGGAATGGACGGATTTTTCATGGCCAGGCTGGTGAAGATGGGCTGACATGACATGGCGATAACCAGAATCCTGAAATCGGTAGTGAAAGCGGGGCTCATTGCCGGGTCGTTCATCGCCGTAGTGCTGTTCAGCGCGTATGTTGTCATCCTGGTGGTGACCCGTGCGGGCGGCGAGGTCGAGGTGCCCGACGTTGTCGGGGAGAGTTACTACGATGCGTCGCGCAGGCTGCACGATTGCGGGTTGCGGCTGGCCGCACGAGGCGAAGAGTACAGTCCAATCGTTCCGAAAGATCATATTATGTACCAGGAACCGGCTGCGGGTTCCATGGTGAGAAAGAGCAGGGTCGTCCGTGTGACAGTGAGTAAGGGCAGCGAGAACATCGCCGTTCCGGACCTTAGCGGTGAGGAGTTGCGCCAGGTCGGCGGCAAGCTGATTATCCCGCCGAAGCTGAGACAGAGCCGGCTCCAGGTCGGTCACATCTCGGCGATACATTATCCGGCAAAGGGTGGACTCATCCTGGCGCAAAATCCGGTAGCCAAGACCCCGATTGAGGTAGGCGGGAAGGTCAATTTGCTGGTGAGCGCAGGCCCACGCCGGTCGAAATACCTCGTGCCGGATGTCGCGGGGAAGAAGCTCGACGAGGCGGTCCAGATTTTGTCGCAACTGAACCTCCAGGTACGCCCGGAGCGCGAGTACCGACCGCGAGCCGAACCGAACGTGGTCCTGAAGCAGAACCCGCTGCCGAACGAGATCCTTGAGGAAGGCGGGGCGGTAGTTCTGACAATAAGCGCCCCACAGAAAGAGAAACGGTGGCAGCATCTGCGCTACCTTGTTGTGGAATACCAGGTACCGTTGGAGATTCCGCCGAAAACGCCACGGCTGGTTCGGATCGAAATGACCGATGTTCTGGGGACCGAGACGGTTCTTCTTGCGAGGTTCGATCCCGGGACGGTGATCACGGAGGTGATATCGTACAAAGAGAAGGCGACCGTGAAAGTGTTCGTCGACGGCGTACTTCGGCAGCAAACGGAGGCGGACGACTCGAGACGACGCACGTACCTTCTTCCGGACGGATTGGGAGAGACCTATGAAACTCAAAATAGCCCCGTCAATCCTTTCCGCAGACTTCGGTAGGCTCGGCGAAGAGATAGGCCGATGTGTTGCGGCGGGCGCGGACATTATCCACGTTGATGTCATGGACGGCCATTTTGTGCCGAATATCACGCTCGGTCCGCCGGTGGTCGCCGGGTTACGTCGGTACGCGGATGTTGCGCTTGGCGTGCACCTCATGATCGAACGGCCGGAAGAGTATGTGGACGCGTTTGTGGACGCGGGCAGCGATATCCTGACAATCCACGTCGAGAGCACGTACCAGCCGTATCGCACACTGGAGCAGATTCGCGCGCGCGGCGTTGCGCCGGGTATTGCGCTCAACCCGGGCACCCCGAGCGAAATGTTGCGCAGCGTGGTGAAACAGGTCCGGTTCGTCCTGGTCATGACGGTGAACCCGGGGTTCGGCGGTCAGGAGTTCATACCGGAAATGCTCGATAAGATACGCGATGTCCGGGCGATTGTCGGTCCGGAGATTGATGTTGGTGTTGACGGAGGGATAGATCCTCAAACAGCGCCGCAGGTTGTGGAGGCCGGCGCAAACGTTCTCATCGCCGGATCGTATATCTTCCGCTCGAGCGATTACGCGTCAGCGATCGGGTCTCTGAGAAAGGCGCGCGAGTCAAAAGCCGAAACGGGCGGTAACGGCAAACGTCGCAAGAAACGATGACGCTCCGGGAGAGTTGGACGTAGCCGCTGTGTCGGACGCGACCCGTCGGAATCAGCCTGCGGACGTGTACCCGCCAGAGATAGATGGAAAACAACGTGAGTGTGCGAAACAATACCGTCCTGCTGGTCAACACCAATTGGATGCGACCGGTTGTGGCGCCGATCGGGCTCGATTATCTCGGCACCGCGCTTCGGGACAGCGGGTACGACGTGGAACTGCTCGATCTCGCCTTCGCTCCTGACTGCATCAAAAGCACCGAGGAATGTCTTAGTGCTATCGACCCTGTCGCAGTAGGGGTGACCGTCAGGAACACCGATGACTGCTATTTCGCCAGCCAGGACTCTTTCCTTCCGGAGATAAAGCGTCTCGTGAGGTTTGTCAGTGACCGGACGGACGCGCCGGTGGTCCTCGGCGGGTGCGGGTTCTCGATCCTGCCGGTTCCTCTACTGGAGTATTGCGGGTGCGACCTAGGCATTCAGGGGGACGGCGAGTTCGCGTTCCTGCAACTCCTCGACGCTCTGCATAACGATACCGACTACACGAGTATACCTGGACTGGTGTATCGGACAGAGAAAGGGTGGCGGGTGAACCCTTCCGCACTGGTGCCTGTAGAGGAGTCGCCGGGTCGCCAACGCGGCGTTGTGGACAACCCGCGGTATCTGGCCGAGGGCGGGATGGGGAACATCGAGACCAAGCGCGGGTGCGATAGAGGCTGTATCTATTGTGCCGATCCGGTAGCCAAAGGGCGGCGCATCAGGGTGCGCGACCCGCGTGCGGTCGTGGACGAGCTTGAGATCTTGCTGAACCAGGGGGTAGATGTGCTGCACCTCTGTGACAGCGAGTTCAACATCCCGATGGCGCACGCGACCGCTGTATGCGAGGAAATTTTGGAGCGCAAGCTCGGTGACAGGGTGAGATGGTATGCGTACATGTCGCCGGCACCGTTCACGGAGGAGTTCGCGTCGCTGCTGAAGCGGGCCGGATGCACCGGCATAAACTTCGGGATCGACAGCGGCAACGGCGCCATGTTGAAACGGCTGGCCAGGGACTTCACGACGCGCGATATCGTCAACACCGCCGGGATATGTCGCGAATGCGGCATCACCTTCATGTTCGATCTGCTTCTTGGCGGCCCGGGCGAGACCAGGGAATCCGTCATGGAGACTGTGGAGCTTATGCGCCGGTGTGAGCCGGACAGGGTCGGCGCTGCCGTGGGCGTGAGGGTATATCCCGGCACGCCGCTCGCTCGTCTTGTGGAAAGCGAAGGACCTCCGGAGCGGAATCCGAACCTGCGCGGCAGCACGACGGATAACGCGACGTTCCTGGAACCGGTGTTCTACATTTCGGAGAAGCTCGGCCCTGATCCTGTGGCACTTGTGAGCGATCTTATCGGGAACGATAGCCGCTTTTTCACGGCGTCGCCCGAATCGGTTCAGCAAAACTACAATTACAACGAGAATAAGGAGCTGGTCGAGGCTATCAAGAAAGGGTACCGCGGGGCGTTCTGGGACATTTTGCGCCGGCTCGCTCAGGACTGATCACGTCGCGACCGCCGACTCCGCGCCGCATTCGGGCGATGCTTCGTATCGAGCAGACTGCGCGTGGACAAAGGAACACGCGACGAGCGTGTTGCACGGTGAGCGGTTTGTCGGCAGAGCAAGGTGTGCAGACGTCAGAAGGTGGTGGGATCCCGGTCCTGGGAGAGTCTGTCGATCCGAACGTTGTGCGAGGAGTATCGTCTGTCGAACTCTTTGGCTCCGAGCGTCAACCAGATCCGCTTGAACTTCGTCGAAACCGATGAGATCGACGTACCATATTTTTCCGCAACGCACTTCTGTGTAACCCGATCGTCTCCGTCAACTTTCGATATCGTGTACTCGACAGCCGCGGCCCACGAGCTCGGGTTGGAACACTTGAGCTGGATTCGATGCGCATAGTCGTGCCAGAGCCGTATTGCGTTATCTATCTGGTCGGTGTGGAAGCCTTCCTCAGGCATGCGGTCGCGCAGAAGGCCCTCGACCAAGCCGTACTTCCCGTTCTGTTCCGGTCGGAACATAAGGGTCCTGTCCCCCACCTCGTCTCTGAACTTTTTGGCGACGGCAAGCATGTCCGCCAACCTGGTGTCGTTGGGATGTTCACGAACCGCTCCGGAAAGAATCTCGATAGCTTCGTTGAACCTTCGCTGCTCAATTAACGCAGCGCTCACGTCACCGATAGCAGCAACGTTTGTAGGGTCGAGGCTGAGCGCTTGCCGAAGCATCTTCTCACCCGCGCCCAGATCGCCCGAACACAAGACCGCCCACCCGAGCGCCCTGAGATATTCGGAGTTGTTTGGTGCGAGAATGTGGGCCTTGCGGGCAAATTCGCGCGCCTTCTTCCAATTTGCGATCACGGCGTAAAGGCAGCTGAGCAGGAACAGGTACTGAGGATGTGTCGGTCGGCTCCTGACAGCTTCGAGCAGGTGCACTTTCGCCTGCTGCACCTCGCCCAGGCCAAGCAGTATCTCACCTATTCGGGCGTGTGCATCAGCGACCGCCGTGGTCTCGCCGCGTCCCGTCTGGAGCAGCTTCTCGTAGTAGAAGAGTCCTTCACGGACGTCGCCCGTGGCGAAACTCTTCTCCGCGGCTTCTTTGAGCCACGCTGAAATACTAACGATCATAGCTCTTCGCCAACTGTTCTCGGGATAAAATGTCGCCAACTACCGCTACGTTCTTCCGCTCACCGTAAAGTATTATATCACGCAGAGCGGAACCAGTCAAGCTCAAACTGCACCGTCATATCCCGTTGATGATCAAGGACCTTGCTTTATTCACGCTCGCGAGCGGGACGATGTGCAAAAAGTGCTTGACAGGGCGCCCGGTTCGTGCTACGATACAGAAAAACGTGCTACGACAATCAACCGCTAGGAGTGTATTGACGAACTTACGCAGCCGGAAAGGAGGCTATTATGTTTTCCCGGATCAACCATCTCAAGAAGAGCTCGGGTTTCACGCTTATCGAGCTGCTTGTGGTCATAGCGATTATCGGTATTCTGGCAGCGATACTGCTGCCCGCTCTGGGGCGCGCACGTGAGGCGGCACGTCGGGCGAGTTGCGCGAACAACCTGAAACAGTTCGGGCTCGTATACAAGATGTACGCGAACGAATGGGACGGGAGCTTGCCCCCGTGTGCGCCGTATGCGAACGTGAACAGCGCTGCAATGTTCAGTGCGCCTGCCGCGTCGGCGATTTATCCAGAGTATCTTGCAGACCTGGGCACGGCGCGGTGTCCTTCTGATCCGGGTGTGGACGGTCCTGGTTCGTTCGTGCAAGGGCGATTGCCCGAGACCGGGAACTTCGAGCTGTGGCAGGAGGAGGCGGTTGCGCTGGGCGATTTGCTGTCGGCGGACTACTATTACTGTGCGGAACTCGGTCGGTCGTACTGTTACAAAGGGTACGTGGCGACAAACGTGCCGGAGTACCTAGGGATGTGGGGTACGACGACCGCCGTGGTGCCGTACGGGACGGTCTCGATCTTGTACATTACGGAGACGGTGCAGTACAAGGATACCACACGCGACTTAAGCGTAAGCGGATCCCAATCCACATGGCCCTCGTGGGTGCCGACGCCGCCGGCAGCCA
>Ga0180433_10000665_pt1 | contig 58681 bp, 56 predicted proteins | sample SS_ome_8_FD_132980 | JGI IMG/M metagenome (GOLD analysis project Ga0180433, IMG submission 132980) | Hypersaline lake sediment archaeal communities from the Salton Sea, California, USA - SS_1_D_1 metaG | ecosystem: Environmental > Aquatic > Non-marine Saline and Alkaline > Hypersaline >... | reverse complement strand
TGTTGAACCAGAAAACCTATGATTTCAATCATAGGATGTATATACAGTTTCTGGTTCAACAGCTGTTGCCGAACCAAGAAAACCCCTGACTTTAGTCAGGGGTTGCAATGAGGCAACATTATGGACGGCTTCAATATTATGGCTCTCCAAAACATCAGCTATTTCAAGAAACTTCGTGCGATTGGTTGTAACAACAAATACCCTCATGCCTCCGCACCTTCCAGCGCATCCTTGCATATACATGCGCGCTCAGTCGGTGTGTTCTTGACAGCCATAGCCAGAACCCGCTTGGTGTTGTCCAGGTTCTTTGCCATGACTTGCTTGATCGCTTCGATGGAGACTGGCTTGTCAGCCCACACGTCATAATCAGTTACCGTGGCTATGGTCGCAAAGCATATCTCCTGCTCGCGGCAGAGTATGGCTTCAGGGACGGCTGTCATGCCTATGATATCAGCGAACTGGCGATACATGCGGGATGCCGCGCGCGTGGAGAACTGCGGCCCGTCTATCTTAAGGTATGTGCCCTTTTCCTTGACCGGGATGTTGAGGCTATTCGCAGTATCAACGAGAAGCCTTCTTAGCGCAGGGCAGAACGGGTCTGCTAATGAAACATGATAGACCTTTGGGCCGTCATGGAATGTGTGGACGGCCTTGCCCAGGTCAATGAACTGGTCTGGGATTACGACATCGCCTGCCCGGTAGTCCTCCTTAAGCGATCCCACTGCAGCAGTGGCAAACACATACCTTGCGCCGAGCTTCTTGAGCGCCCATATGTTCGCCCTGAAGTTTATGCCGTGCGGCGGTATTGAATGGCCAGAGCCGTGTCTGGGTAATATAGCCACCTTCCTGCCTTCGTACACGCCAATGGTTATCTTGTCTGATGGCTTGCCGAATGGCGTTTCCACTTCAACCTGCTTGGCATCTCTCAGAAGGTCGGGGTCATACACACCCGTACCACCAATGATACCGATCTCGACCAAAGCTGAATTGACAGCTTTGTTATATCGTTCCAAGCTGCCTTTCTCCTCATTTTCGAGTTTTTTCCCTGTTGCCATTGTATCACCTATTATATTTTGTAACTAAAATAGAAAGATTTTAATATCTTTTTCATGAAAAAAACCAGTCAACTCTGATTTATTTTTACAAAAAATAAAAAATAAAACAAAATATACACAAAACATAAATTTAAATATCTATACACCTAATTCTGGTATATGAAAAAAGAAGTGAACGAAATCATAGAGGCTGTGAGGTGTTTTGACAAGCAGGAAAAGCTTGGGATAATAAACCACCTTCTTGACGAGCAGGAGGCAACGCTCGAATCCATAAGCAAGTCACTGAGGATGAAAAAACCCACTGTCTACAAGTATATAGGGCAGATGCTGAATGCGGGCATTGTAAGCTACAGGAAATTGCCAGGCAAAAAGGGCAAGATGCTTTTCAGGATGGAGGACATATCGCTCTCCATCAATGAAAAAAGGATAAGGGATGCTTTCCGCATAGGCAAACACGGTAAATTCCTGATAATATTCGATGTTGACGACACGCTGATAAGAAGGAGCGACATCCCGGAACAGTTGTCAAAGGTAACCAAGAACGCAATAAATGAAGCGAAATCCTTACTGCAACGAAGAGGGATTGCGATATCAATGCCGCCTGAAGAGCTATTCACAAGCGAATGGATATACAGCAAATATGGAAATTCAATAGAGTGGTATATTTCTACTTATCTGAATGTGTCTGGTGTTCCGAACGGAGAGGTCAAGGAAAATCTGGTGAAGAAGCATGTAAAAGAATACTACAGGAGCATTGAAATCACGGCACCACGATGCAATATGTTCAAGGATGTCAAGCCGTTTCTGGAAAAAATGAAAGACAATGCATATTTTGCAGCAATGTCAAATTCCTCCAAAAAAACAATCATTGAGGAGTTCAGAAGCAACGGCATACTCCGGTATTTCATGAGGAAAGGAAAGCCACTTGTGGTTGGCGGGGACGAGATACCGAAAAGCAAGGCAACATTGGAGGCAATATTCCGAATGGCCGATGTCGGACCCAAGCACAGCTTTATTATAGGCGACACTGGCGGTGACATAAAGGCTGCAAGAGAGGCCGGAATACCGCCGCACAAAACAATTGCCATTTCAAGGGGCATAACTCCCGTAGAAACATTGGAGGCAATATCACCCAAAGTAAAGATAACAGAAAGCCTTTCAGCCCTTGCTATCTGAGCTGTCCCATCCCATTACCCAATTCCCAACTTTTTTAAAACAGAACATCAAATATCTTCCATGAACTCGGTCTTGGCTCTTGTTGTTATTGTCGTTTTCATAGCAGCGTTCATGCTCGGCAGCACCATAAACTCTACAACAGTCTATGTTTATGAAGAAACCACGACAGAGACAGGCCCCATCGCATACGAGCCCTACAGCATGAACATCAGCAGAAACCCGAACATGACATCTGCAACAGTCATAGTGCCCGCTGTTGACGAGGAGGGCAATGGCGTTGCAACCACGCTTGACGTGCAAGTGGTTCCGGGCACCGGCAAGGCGCTTGTCAACATAGACAAGATTTTGTTCTGGGTGGACACGCAGAACTCCATGCGGACCGCTAGGAACGTCGCAGAGGATGTGATGGAAATAGACCTCTCACAGAGCGACATTGTGTATACCATAACAGCAAACGCCTCTGTGGTCGAGGGACCGTCTGCAGGCGGCGCGCTCACAGTTGCCACAATAGCCGCGCTGTACGGAAAGTACACAAACCAGACGGTCATGATGACTGGTACGATAAACCACGACGGCATAATAGGGCCCGTTGGAGAGGTATTGGAAAAGGCAAAGGCAGCCAAGTCAATCGGCGCAGAAATTTTCCTCGTACCGCTTACACAATCCGTTGAGATAAAATACGAAAACGTAAGGCATTGCGAGAAGATTGGGTGGGCGGATTATTGCACGATCGAGACAGTGCCGCAGAAAAAGGACATAGCAGAGGAAGTCGGCATAACAATCGTTGAGGTTGCTGATATTAATGACGCATTGGAATACTTCATACTTGAGGATGGAGGTTAAACAAGAATGGAACAAAAGGCTTCGGTTTTGGTGGTTGTAGGGGTTTTCGTTGTAGGGTTTATTGCAGCTGCAATGCTTTTAGCTGTGCCGATTGGCAGCACAGGACCTGTTCTGACGGGGGCCATGATACAGCAGATGCCCTGCATGTCCACGGACGGGTTTGTTGAGACAACGGTGGATGTAGGCATTTCAACAATACATCTCGAATCGGGGTGCCGCAGGCTTGTCATGTCAACAAACGCCCTGCAGACATACTCCATAAACACGGGAATAAACGAAATCAGGGGCGCAAGGCCGACGACCCACGACACCATCAAGGACATGATGGAGACGTTTGAGATGAGACCCCTGATAGTGAAGATAACATCCCTGAGCCAGGGCACGTACTTCGCCAAGATGGCTGTTACCCAGGGCAGCAAGGTGCTTGACATGGACATCAGGCCCAGCGACGCCATCGCAATCGCTGTTAGGACAGGCACGCCAGTCTATGTCAACGTAACCCTGCTGGAGGAGAACGGGGAGTTTATTTGCTGAATACGGACAGCAGAACAAACAATTAAAACAAATCAGGCAGCTTGCGGAGGAATGACTCAGCGACCTTTTCTGTTATACCAAAGAAATGCGTCTTGCACTTGCAGTCGGATGAGCCAAAACCCTTTGCAATCAGCCTGCCGCCGCTTTTACCCATTAGCTTGGCGGCCTCACATTCAATTGCCTTGCCGGTTATCCTGACAACGCCTGTAACATCCACGCCCTTGGCAGTGGTGAAGTAGTCTATATGCCACTGTTTTTTGCCCTTCTTTGACCTGGCTAGCTCCTGGTGCCGCCTGACCCTGTTTTCCAGATTAACCGACTTACCCATAGCCGAACCAACATAGGCATAAAGCCCCTTGTCTATCTTGATCTTCCCCAGCTTACCTATCTCCGGTTTCAAATCCCGGCCAGATTCCAAGAAAAGTATGTATGTCCCCATCATTTCATTCACCGCCTTTATTGTTTTCAATCTTGATCGGAAGATTGAAAAACTTAACCGCGTTTGCTGTGGTCTGCCTGTCCACTTCCCCGACTGGCATGCCCCTTAACCCGGCTATTCGCTCAACAACCAGCTTGACATTGGCTGGCTCATTCTTCTTGCCCGGAATCGGTGATAGAAATGGCGAGTCGGTCTCAGTCAGCAGCTGTTCCAGCGGGAAGGACCTGGCTATCTTCCTGGTGTTCTTGGAACGGTCAATGTTGCTTGAAAGTGAGATTAAGAAGCCGCTGTCAATAATCTGGCGGGCCAGGGTCATGCCACCCCCATAGCAGTGGAAACATGCCTGTCCTTTCTTGAATCCATGCGCGGTCACGATATCATAACAGGCCTGCTCAGCCTTTCGTGTATGCAGCACAACGGGCTTGCCCAGTTCCTTGGCAAGCTCAAGGCACTGGCTAAAAACCTGCTTGAACCGCTTGTCTTCTGACTTATCCTTGCCTGGTTCAAACCAGTGGTAATCCAGGCCAATCTCGCCAACAGCCAGTATGCGGTCCCTCAGTGTCCGGACGTTATCCAAATACTGGCCTACTTCCTGGCCTGTCAAGTCCTTGATATCAATAGGATGCAGGCCAAGGGTCAGGAAGACGAAGCCCTGATGCTTCTCAAAAACGCCAATATTCCTACCATAGTCGCGCGGATACCCGCATGTGACAATCGCCTGCATGCCGGCCTGCTTGGCTCGCGCTATGGCTGGCTCCGGGTCTGTGCCTTCATAAACCAGGTGGCAATGAGTGTCTATCATCCGTACCCGAACCTCCTTTCATAATTCTTGTGGTCAAGCCATTCCAGAATTATTCCCAGTATGATGATTTCTTCCTTTTTTATTGTATATATTAGCCTCCAAGCATTAGGGAGATTGTATTTCCAGAGATTATCAATATTGCCATATTTTTTCACATAATCCTTTGGAATCAATCTCTTTGGTATCTGCATACCACAAGAAGCGTCCTTCTCAATATCTTCAAATGCCCTAACGAGAAAATCATATATTTTTTTATCTTCTGTTTTGGATGCCTTTAGCCTTTCAAACGCCTTCTTGATTTTATCATCAGCGAATACTATCCTGCTTTCCATATCATTTCCTCCAGAACAGGTGTTTTTTTGCAAGGTATTTCTTTACACCATCGGGATCCCAAATCCATGCGACATGGCCTTCCTTATCAGTGACTATCTTGCCTGAGCTGAGAAGGTAGTCAAAGACAACACAGAAGGTCTGGTACATCATCTTTCTTGGCAGGTTTTCCCAGAGCTGCCTTTTCTTGTAATCACCGCTATGCTTCCTGATAAACTCCTCTACCATGAGCACGGTATCCAGCTGCGGGTAATGCAACACTTCCCTGGTCTCCTTGTTAGCCATTGTTTGAGACATATCATCACTTAATTTGTTGTATAAATATATATAACAAATACTTATAAAGTTAATGGATAATCAGGAGCAATCAAACCCCGTACTTCCCGCTCGATTTATAGCCGACGTCGAACTGGTACTTCACCCCATCGGTCTCGTAGTCCTTTATGTCCTCGTCGCCGCGCCTTTTCTTGTATTTTTCGCTTCCCTTATCTTCCTGATCCCCGAAGGATATGACCTCAAAGGAGACCTCGCCCAGCTGCGATTCGATGTCAAGCTCTGACGGGAATGCAAGGCTGGTCCTGAATTCCCATATAAGCTTTCCCGTGTCCGCTGAAACACAGCGGAACTTGCAGTCCCACGCGCCAAAATATATCCTACCCTTATATGCAAGAGGACTTGAAGATTCGAATTCGTTTGTCCTGAACCTCCATACAAGCCTGCCATCCAATGTCAATGCATAAAAATTCTTGTCGCACCCGCCAAAATATACCTTGTTTTTATACACGATCGGAAGCGCGTAGAGTATGTTATCAGTGCCAAACTTCCATAACAACCTACCCTTGGTGGAAACCGCATAGAAGTTCTGGTCATAAGAACCAAAGTATAAAACACCTTCATGAAGAAAAGGCGTTGATATCACTGCTCCATTGGTTTTGAATTTCCACAGCAGCCTGCCTTCATGGGATACTGCATAAAGGTTCCGGTCCCTGCTCCCGAAATAAAGACCATCCCCGTCAGCCGCAATTCCCCAATTTATCTGGTCAGATGCAGGGAATTTCCACAAAAGCCTGCCGTCAAGGCCCAACGCATACAGATTGTGATCCCAGGATCCGAAGTACATGATGTCGTCATATATTTTGGGCGTCATGATTGGCCCGTTTGCCTGGAATCTCCAGAGTTCCTTGCCGGTCTTGGCATCAAGCGCGTATAAAACACCGTTTTTCGCGCCGAAATACAAAACGCCATCATGAGCAACCTGGTTCCATAACACACTATCAGTCTTAAATCTCCAGACCTCTTCACCAGTCTTCAGGTCAACAGCGTACATCACACCATCGAATGAACCGAAATATATTGTGCCATCTTCAATAGCGGCCTTGTCAGCGGTTATGACATCATTTGCCCTGAATCTCCATACCTCCTGACCGGTTTCCGCATCAATCGCATAGAAGTTATGGTCACATGCCCCGAAATAAATTATACCTTCAACTATGGAAGGAATATACTCAATGCTGCCACCGGTCTTGATTCCCCAGAATACATCCTTGTCAGACTTCTTGACAGCCGACCACTCTGCCACTTCCTCGAGATCCCCGAACACCGAAGCATCAAAACCGACATTAGGACCGCTTCCATCCCTTTTCAAGAACCTATCCTCAGACTCGAAATATCTCATACCCATCACCTTCTTTTAGATTTTCCCCTGAGGTTTTTATAGAAATCGCAGTATTGGCGTACCGGGCATTGTTCATGCAGCGGGCCAATGGGCTTGCAGGTGCGCTTGCCAAACGAAACGAACAACTCGTTGACAACAATCCAATGCTTCTTTTGGGATTTTTTCATTAGATCAAGCCTAATTTTATCAGGATTCTTCTCTTTGGTTATTCCAATTCTTCGAGAAACGCGCGCAACATGAGTGTCTACCGGTATTTCTGGTTTGCCGAACGAATATACCATAACACAGCCAGCAACCTTTTTCCCCACACCAGGAAAGCTGCACAGCTCATCCATGCTCTCAGGCACCTTGCCCCCAAACTTATCAACAATCATCTTGCTGGTGGCCTTGATGTAACGGGCCTTGGTCTTATAGAAACCGGACTTCCTGATCAGCCTTTCGATAGACTTGACCGGCGCTGCCGCCAGCTTCTCGGCATTGTCATACCTGGAAAACAGGGCTTCAGCTGCCTGGGAGGTGCTCTCGTCGCGGTTACGCGCCGAAAGGATGGTCCCAATTAATGATTTAAAAGGATCTGACTTGACGCGTTCCCACTTCTGCCTGCGATTCCTGTCCCAGTCCATTTGGCTGAATCCATAGTCCTTCGCTATAAGGTCAAGGATTTTGGCGATTGATTTCACTTTCTGCTTTGGCTTTGATTTCATGCTCTTTTATTAATTCCATATTTAATTATGTTGCATGAAAATCGTGATTTGCTCGAGCATACATTTTGCAGAGAAGATACGGGAGATAGAAAAGGGGCTGGCAGGATTGGGGCACGATGTCGTCATACCCCATTCCATAAACGAATACAATGTCAAGAACCATGAGGACGATGACAAGCTGAGGAAGATTACAGCCAATGACCACAGCATAAAGCAACGCTTCACGAGAAGGCATTTCAACGAGATAAAGGATGCTGATGCCATACTTGTAGTCAACGAAGAAAAGAGGGGCATACCGAACTACATCGGCGGCGCGACCCTTTCCGAGATAATGTTCGCCTTCTATTTCAGCAAGAAGATATTCCTCCTGAATCCAATACCTACGGACGAAAGGCTGGCCTTCTTCCGGGACGAGATTGAGGGCGTTGACCCGGTTGTCATCAATGGAAACCTGGGTTTGATAGAATGAAAACGACTGAAATGGAAAGGACGTTCCTGCTTAGGCGCCTGCCCGAAGGGCTGGACAAGTGCAGGAAGGAGCTGATGAGGGATATCTACATACCCGGGTCATCGCGCCATCCTGTCATAAGGATACGCAGGATAGGCGATTCTTTCGAGATAACCAAGAAGTCGCCTGTTGACGCTGGTGATAGCTCGGAGCAAGATGAACACACCATAGGCTTAACCAAGGAAGAGTATGATGCCCTGTCCAAGATCAGGGGCAAGAAGCTGGATAAGACGCGCTATCACATCAGCCATAACGGCGTGAACTGCCAGATTGATGTTTTTCACGGCAGGCTTGCCGGCCTATGCTTGGCTGACTTCGAGTTTGAGAGCCGCATGCAGATGGACGCCTTCCGGAAACCAGACTTCTGCCTGGCCGATGTCACCCAGGAGGAGTTCATGGCAGGCGGCATGCTGTGCGGCAAAAGTTATGCTGACATAGAAGACAGGCTCAAGAGATTTGGTTATAAGAAGATAGTCCTAATGTAAGAGAAACCACACTTTCAACCACATTAATAGAGACATATTATCCGAATAGCTACTAATCGATGGTTAAATATTTAAATCTATCCCACGATTTATTATAAGTGATATTCATGCCAACAGAAACCGCGCAATCATTGAAGACACCCGCATTCTCATACAGGGGATTCGACATCCCCGCATTAGACATATCAGCAGATATTATCGCAGACCTCGGCACTTCAGAGCCAGCATATAAACTGGCTCCCAAGTCGGCCCCTCTCGCGTGGAGAGTCGGGCTTTACATGGTCGGCAGGGACCTCGTTCTTGATGAAGAAGACGCAAAATCCCTTCCAGAGCCCGTCAGGCAGGCTGGAGCAATGGTTTATGGAGACTGCCATGCAAGGACAGAGCCAGGAAAAGGCAGCGGCGCATGGCACAAGGACGGGATACTTTTCGAGCCCGGGACAAGCATAAAAGGAAGCATGAGACCAGGGGACGACCATATTGCTGCGAGATACTTCATAGACATAGAAGGCTTTGACGAGAAAACAGGCGACATAAAGCCCTTTCCGCATACAAGGGAAGAGCGGATATGGGTACCTTATGGAGACGGAAGGTTCATTGTACCCACAAGGGACGGTGCGTATGACCCAGTAACAGGCATCCCACTTGAAACCATTGCAGACAGTAAAAAGGCGATAAAGAGATGGGTTGATACAGGATTGACACAAGAACAGGCTGAAGCAGAACTTTCAAAGTTCTACAGGAGCGGTTCAGGCATCCGTGCCGTTCTCTCTTGGTCGGGCGGCGGCAGCGGTTCGCTTTGCGTCATTGCCCGCAGCGAGCACAGGGGCAGGTACTCATACATCGGCTCGTTTGCTGCCAGTAGGTCAGCCGAGCGGAGCGAGGCACCGAAAAACACGGGTTTCACAATGCTTACAAAAACAGAATACGAAGCCTTTGAGAAAGACAGGGAAATTTTGGGCGAAATGAGGGAAAATCTGCAACAGCTCGCAAAGAAATAAATTGTTTTCTCCCAATCTTATTTTGTCCTGTATAGGCAGGACGGCTGTCCAGGCAGCCATGCATCAGTGCAGGTATTGTTCAAGGACATACTTGGAGCATGCTTGAACTACATGCTTGGTTATAGTGCATGACAGCGGAAGTGCTTACACTCCCTCTTGCCCCACAGACGTGTCTTCTGAGGCACGACATCTCTGCATAGAAGGTGCAGACTTCTGTTGGAAGCAGGAGAAACTGTGATGCCATGAAATGCAGCGGTGATAGTCGCAAGGAAGGCACAAACAATTTCAATACTTCGCTAAAACCGCAGTGTAGCTCAAGATGAAAATTCCGCTTTACCCGAGCATAAGGTGGGCGGGTCTTGAATGCTATTCGGTAACCAGGCTATAAGAGGCTGCCGTTAACTCTTGGTCGGACGACGACAACGGTTCGCTTTGCGTCAATGGCAGAAGAGAACCTTCCGCCAGCGCAAATGCCAACAACGAGCACAGGAACAGGAAATCATTTCATGACCTGAACTCCAACATCGGCTCGTTTGCTGCCAATAGTTCAGGGCTGCTTGGGACACGCCTTCAATCCTGCATGCGGTGCGAATCATGCCCTATAAGCTGCTGTTCCAAAAGACGTATGATTTGGTTAAATGGGTTTACCCAACCGTAAACAAGTTCCCCAGAAAGCAAAGAGCCATATTATCCCAAAGAATAGAGCTCACTGCAATAAGGATATTGGAGCTTGTAATAGACCTCAGCCAAAGGGACACGGCAACCAACAGGCGCAAAATCCTTTACGAAATACATAAGTTACAGATTCTAATCAGGCTTTGCAAAGACCTTTCATACCTCGATTTCAGGAAATATGAATATGCAAGCTCATTGCTGAGCGGAATTTCTAAGACAATTGAAAATGGGGGGGGGGCTTGGGGATGGGCTGCAGAGATTTATATAGTGAGCTATGCTCCTTCAGAAACATGGAGCTTGCATACAGGAAAGCGAGGAAAAACAAGAGATACAAGAAGGCATCACAAGACTTTGAGTTCAACCTTGAATCCAATCTGCTGCGACTCAAACACGAGCTTGAGACATTTGATTACAAACCAAAACCCCTTAAAACCTTCGTAATAAGAGACCCCAAGACCAGACACATTTCAGCTTCCCATTTCAGGGACAGGGTTGTCCACCATGCCCTCTGCAATATAATACAGCCGATTTTTGAAAGAACATTCATACATGACTCCTACGCCAACAGAATTGGCAAAGGAACCATAAAAGCCATAGAACGGTTCGATTTATTCAAAAGGAAAGTGTCACAAAACGGTAGGCTCGTCAATAAGCCGAATGACAGCAACATGATTGTGGGATACGTTCTGAAGGCTGACATCAAGCATTACTTCGACACGGTAGACCATGAGATACTGACGGGACTGATAAGGCATAAGATTAATGACGGAAATGTTATGGGGCTGATACAAAAAATCATTGACAACCATGCAGCCAAATGTCCGAAGAAAGGCATGCCTATCGGAAACCTCACGAGCCAGTTCTTCGCCAACCTTTGCCTGAACGAACTAGATTATTTCATCAAGCATGAGCTGAAAGCAAGGTTCTATATCAGGTATGTTGACGACTTTGTGATTCTACATGAGTCCAAAGTCGTGCTTGAGCTGTGGAAGCGTAAAATTGAAGGCTTTCTGAAAACGCTCAGGCTGGATCTGCATCCCGAAAAGTCAAAGATATTCCCGTTTCACAAAGGAACCAAACTGCTTGGATACAAAGCATTTTACCATTACAAGCTTCTCAAGAGAAGCAATATCAGGACCATCAATAAAAGGCTTGCGAAATTCAAAGAGCTTTATGAGAAAGGAGAAATGACGCGTGGAGCAATAACGAAAAGTATGGAGAGCTGGATGGCTTATGCCAGGCATGCTGACACTTATAATCTGAGGAAGAAATTGTTAGTGGGTAATGCGGTTAGTTAACCATCAACTGCTAATCCTCGCTAACTCGCGGGGCCAGGATGAAGCTGAGAGACATCTTGTCCAGGGCCTTGAAGGACATGCGCATGGGATAGTCAGTGCCGAATTCAAGGACGAGCTGCTTTGCCAGCTTGTTGGCCTTTATCATCTTCTTGAGGTATTCGAGCGGGTATTGGGCCTTCGCGGCCCCCTTTACATCCAGCTTGAGCAGGCACTTGTTGCCCTTTGCAAGCTCCAGCTGGGCTGAAGAGACGTCGCCCTTTGCATGCATCTTGAATGACTCCGGGCCTGCTTCAAGAACAACAGAATCGCCTATTATCTCGGCGTCTGCTATGCCTTCCTCGATGATGGATGAGTCAAGCTCAACCTTGGTGTTGAACTGCAGCTGGTCTATTGGTGGCTTTTCCATCTTGACGTCTATAAGAGGGACTTCAAACGTCCTTATGCCATTGCCGCTCACTGTCATCTTTAGACGGTTTGCCTTGCCTGTTGACTCCAGCGCGAGCTTGTCCCCGCTCTTAAGCCTTTTCAGCAGCGCGGCAAAGTTTGCCATGTTCAGCCCCAGGGACTCGTCTGCCTCGACATTGTATTCATCGAAGGCTGAAGAAAGTATCTTAAGGTCAGTCACGGAAACCATTGTGCGGTCAGGCGATAGCAATGAAATGCCGTCCTTTGCAACCTTGAAAACCCCCTCGTCTATGATCTCAGCGATTATGGGTATTGAATTCTTGAGCAAATCAACGTCAGACAGTTTCATTTTGAATGTCATATTTTTCCCCAAATCAAATTATCAAATTAAACTATGAGATTATGTTAACCTTTGGATTTTTATACTTAACTGGATAATGGCCTGACCACTTAAGATAATTATGTTAAGTGGTCTATCCCCCTTTTGAAAGCTCATCAACCCTTTTCTTAAGCTTCATGTCCATGCCGTCCATTGGCTGGAGCACGTCGCCCTGTATTTCAGCCCCGCCTTCCATGGGTATGACCCTGCCCATGACCCTCACCAGCTTTCCGCTTTCAGCCTTAACAGGCTGCTCAAAGCTCACACTTACCTTCCCTGTGCCGTCGTCAACAACCAGCCTGTTATCCTGGCCACCTATAACAGTCCCTATGATGCTGACCCTGATATCGCCTTCGCCTATCTCAGATACCTTCCTGTCCACAGAGGGCATGCGCTTCTGGAAATCCTGGAATTCTCCTGGCATATAAATCAGACCCCAATCCGCTGATTACACGGTAATTGTGCATTATTTGGTTTTATTATAATTAAACGGAAACTTAATAAAGATTAGAGTAAAGTTTTGATAGTGGTTTGAATGCAGGGGATTAAAAGGACGTATTCCAGGCACCTGAAAACAGGCAGCAAGGCCCTTGTAAAAGGGTGGGTGGGGAAGGTCAGGGACCTCGGGGGACTGAAGTTCTTCATGCTGCGCGACAGGGAAGGCTCGGTCCAGGTCACTGCCAAGAAGGGCGATGTTCCTGCTGCAATGCTCAATCAAGTGCTTTCCCTCAACAGGGAGGATTGTGTTTCTGTTGTGGGTAAGGTTAAGCAAGCCAAGCAGGCGCCTGGCGGAATGGAGATAGTGCCTGAAAAGATAGTGGTTGTAGCAAAGGCAGGCCAGCCACTGCCTATAGAGACGAGCGACAAGATTGAAACGGGCATGGACAAGCGGTTTGACTACCGGTTCATGGACCTGCGCAACCCGAAAATCCAGGCAGTATTCAGGGTAAGGGATGTTGCGCTCACCAAGATGAGGGAATTCTTTGAAGGGGACGGTTTTGTTGAAGTTAATACGCCTGTCATACAGGCAGCCGGTGCAGAGGGCGGATCCACGTTATTCCCGCTCATTTACTACAAGAACGAGGCATTCCTGCGCCAGAGCCCGCAGCTCTACAAGCAGATGCTGATGGCTTCGGGGCTGGACAGGGTTTATGAGATAGGCCCCGCATTCAGGGCAGAGAAATTCCATACGCGCAGGCACGTTTCCGAGTTCCTGTCCGTTGACTTTGAGATGGCATGGATCGAATCACAGGAAGAGATATGGAACATACTGGAGCGCATGGCCGAGCACGTTTTCAAGGGCGTGCTCAAGGACTGCAAACCAGAGCTCAAGCTGTTCAATGCAAAGATATCAGTGCCAGAGTTACCGATGAAAAGGATAACCTATGACGAGGCCATAGACATCGTCAGCAAAGCAGGCAAGCAAAAAGAAAAAGGCTGCTCGGACAAATCTAACCAAGCAGCCAGACCAGTGAAATGGGGCGATGATTTTATGGACGCAGAAGAAAGGGTGCTGGGAGAAATCATGACAAAGAAGGGGCATGAATGGTATTTCGTCACAAGATTCCCCGGCAAGATAAAGCCATTCTACATAATGATGGATGGCAAGTGGTCACATAGCTATGACATGGTTTACAGGGGAATGGAGATGTCCTCGGGCGGGCAGAGGGAGCACAGGCCGGACGTCCTTGTAAAGGTGTTCAGGCAGAAGGGGCTTGACCCCTCAAAGTTCAAGTTCTATGTTGATGCGTTCCGGTTTGGGATGCCAGCGCATGGGGGATGCGGCTTCGGCATTGAGAGGCTTGTGCAGCAGATGCTGGGGCTGGAGAATATAAAGGAAGTCATTCTGTTCCCAAGGACGCCTGAAAGGCTTGTGCCATAGGTGCCATATTGCAACTGATAATACAACAACAGCCGACAGCCTATAACATCCAATAACATCCAATAACATCCAATAACATCCAATAACATATACAGTTCCATAGACAAGCTCTTTATACTAAAACCACAAATATAATGTATGGCAGGCCAGAGAAAGGCGCAGATGTTCATTGTAACCCTTGTTTTTCTTGTAGCAACGATTTTCACCGTGCATCAGATCCTTTTGCAGTATTCGTATGTGGATATGCCTGCTTCGTTCCAGCAAACCGATTACCATCTCATGAAGAGCGTGGAGGATGTCGTTACCAGATCAGTCACATCAACAGGTGACTGCGACCAGGCCAAGAAAAACCTGGGAGAAATCTTCCTGTTCTTTGGCGGGCAGACCGTAGGCGGCTATTCCGTGGTTTTGGATTACAGCGTAAACTGCACATACTGGGAGAATAGCCCGCCGGATGAGCCCGGCCCTGTTAACGCAAAAATAACATTAACGAGCGAAAAGACCGAAACCACAAACAGGATAGTTATATACAATATCGGTTCTGTGCCGTGCAGCTGCACGGATTGGGCAGATCAGGAATGCGGCCTGGCCGGCTGTGCTGAGGATGAGATGCAGAAGACAAGGGTATGCTCGCCCCCCGGATGCGACACAGAATCGCAATGCACCCTAGACATAGCAAATTGCCTCACCATAGAATGCCGATTAACCGGGTATGACGAGGATTGTTTGTACAGCGAAGTAGACGTGCTGGGTATTTCCAGCCCGTCAAATGCCCATGCAGAGCTATGGAACCAGGACAATTACCCATACAGTGTATGCTGTTCTCCAGGCGATATGCTTGGCCGCCTGTGTGCCGGGGGCACAGAATTCCTCAAGCTTTCAGACCAGACAAATGCCCATGTCCAGGATCCCAGCATCGGCGGGACATACCCGGAAACCGCATGCCTATCCACCACTGCTCCAGGAAAAAGCGTATCATGCCAATTCGCGGGCTCATCATGCCCGGAAGGTACAAAATGCATCGTCTCCACATCATGGAACGATAATGCGCATGTGGCCAGCTGCAGTGGGCCGGGGGCATACGACATGAAGGTATGCTGCGGGTTTGTCTGAAGAACCAAACAAATGCATAAAAGCATACAAATACAATACCGAAGCAAACCAACATATATAAGACAGCTGGACCAATTATTATTTATGATTGCTTTTGGGGGGCAAAGCATGGAGCACAGTGAACACAGGAAAGGGGCTTTCCAGCTGAGCCTGGGCTTCATCATAGGTGTTGTTTTTGCGATTGTGCTGCTTTCACTGGCAGTGCTGTGGATTCAGGGTCTCATAGCAGGCATTGAGGACATATCAGGCGATATGATACAACAGGCAGACCAGAAATTATCGGAAACCTTCCAGCAAACCGACCAAAACTATGCAGTATGGCCCAACTCTTATGAAACCCCACCAGGCAAGAAAATCGCTGTTAGCGCGGGCCTCAAGAACAATGCCATGGACGGTGGAAGGCACAGCTTTTTGGTAAACGTTGATATACAGTCAGTCCCTTCTACTGTAACAAGCACTGAAGTGGAGGCATGGATGGATTGGGCAAAGAATTCTAAAACAGTTAATCCGAATGAACACACACAAATTCCAATACATATATCAATACCGCATGGCGCAAAATCTGGCACTTACATATTCAGGATAACAGGCTGCTCTGAATGCAAAGAACCAAGATGCCCCATTGGCGGATCAGCATCATCAAGCATAACAACATCGATGTGCACGCCGAACAGCGACTATGTGTGGGGAGCAGCTGCCGAAGACTTTGTCCTGATCGTTGAATAGCTTTTAGGCTGTTGAGTTATTACTGCACGGCTGTTGGACTAGTTAGGCTATATTATTCAGTGATTCGGATTAATTAAAGGGTCAGACCAATTACTTATTATGGACACGACCCTGGTGTTCGGCATCATATTCGCCATAATAGTCATAGGCCTGCTGTTCGTGTTCGGCATAGAACAGATAGGTGGCATATTCTGCCTGGGCAACACCGCCCAGGTCGACAAAGCCGTCAAGGATCTGGAGAACGCCGTGGAGGGTGTATACAACCTGGCCGATGGGAGTGCCTTGCCGTTCAAGGTTGCAATATCGCGCAACGCAAGGATATGCCTGATAAACCATTCCAACACCGTACCCATGAACAACTGGAACCCCCACCCGGATTTATACGAGTCAATAAACTACACCATGTACACCAAAAGGCAAAACGTGTGGATAGAATATGGGTGCGGCCCTGATAGCGGTTACAGAATCAGATACCTTAGGATTTCTGAAAACTTCTGTGTGGGGGGAGGGACGGAACTGTACCTTGAAAACAAGGGCTATTACGTAACCATTGAGAGGCCTGTTGCTGACTAGTTTAAGGGGTGGATTATGAATACGTACCAGGTTTTCAGGATAGTGCTCGGCCTTGTGGCATCATTCTTTATACTATATTTTTTGATATACTATGCAGGGGTCTATTCCGAAATGCAGGAAAACACCCAACGCATGATCATAGTAAACAACTTCAAAAAGGCAGCGGAGGACGTATATAACACAGGCAACCCAGTCACATTCGATGATTTCTCTATACTGGACTTTGACATTACATACAACGGCCTCGTGGAACCGGCAGTAATAACAACACAGGCAGGCCAGCAGATCATCCGAACACCTGTGGTATTCCTGCCAGGTGAAAAGCTTATCATAGACAAGAAATACCTGGATTTTGGCTGGTGGAGATTCGACTTCGTCGAGGCATTGCCAGAGACAACGATCATATTCAATCCGACTGATGTGGGCAGGGACAGCAAAAACCTGATGAAGAGCATTGTCGGCCTTTTCCCTGAAACAATGGGAAGGACACCCAAGATAATGTTCGGGTTCTGCAATGGCGGCTCTTTTGTGATGCCATGCAACAGCGGCAGCAGCCTCTGCGAGGGCTTTGATTTCCGAAACCGAATAGAATTTCTGACCGCACCAATGTCGTCATGCAGCATTGGGCTGGGTGATGACCAGGTACTGGTCACCATCTCCCCTGCATGCTCTGGATCCCCTGATCAGGGCGTATGCATAGCACCGCCGGTTGGCGGTTCAAGCCATGGATATGCCTATCTTAACGACTCGGCAGATTTTTACATATACAAAAACCCGCTCGACATACTTGCCCTGATAGTCGGGGCAGATAAAGAGAACATATACGGACCGATTTCGGAAAACCTGTACGTTTATGAAAACCGCATGATCCGCAGGGAAATGGGACTGATGAGCGATATCATGTGGCACCGTTCATCCCTTATTGCCCAGAATCTTATGGCTCAGCCACCGGGCTACGACAAAAACACCGAATGCAGGAACCTCCACGGTGTCCTGGCAATTGCATTGGAGAACATAAAGGCAATCATTTCAGACGAAGAATACTACAAAGACGCAGGCAGCGTATCAGACCTTATTGTTGAACTGAATAATGCAGACAACACATACCAGAATCTCGTGAATCTGGGTTGTGATTACATGGTGGAGTAGCATGAAAACCAAACCAAAACACAAAACAATTGAATGTTTGAGCGAGGCTTTGCCTCGCTCCAGCCAGTTCAAAAGACAGAACGAGACTCCGTCCCGTTCAAGCCAGCTGAAGGGGCAGGGTCAGATGCTGGAATATTTGCTGCTCATGGTATTTGTGGTGGCAGTCATACTGATGCTCATGATGTTCCTGACATGGTGGCAGATTTCCCAGCTGGGTGTTGAAAGGGCGAAAAACCAGCAGGAATGGTCGCTTTCAATGCTCAAGCAGTTCACGGATTCGCCCTACATGACAAAGGAAAACAGCATGTTTGATGACGCCAAGCTTACTGCCCTGGCCAGTATGATGCCGGATGGCTGCCAAAGATTGCAGGAGTTCTATGGCGATAACTGGTACGCTGAAATAAGGCTGATGGACGACGAGCCTGTGACAGAATGCAGCCAGTCAAACTATCCGGAATGCAACTACTGGAAGATATGCGAACAATACCCAGACGCAGAAGGCAGGGTGACCCGCGTAGCACCGGTCAATATATACAGGAACATAGGGTTCGTGCTGGATGTGACGAACGCGGTGCTGCCGAGGACGTATATAGGGACGCTAACATTGACAGTATATTATTGATATGATGGTGATGGACATGAAAATAAGAAACAGTGAAAGAAGCAGTTCCAAGCCAGCCAACCGAACAGTCAAGGCACAGAAGACAGACGACATTAACATAAAACGGCAAGACAGCTTAAACCAATCAAAACAAGCTGTCAAGCCAGCCAGCCAAGCCGTCAAGGCACAAACCAGCATGATACTGATAATACTGGTCATAATAGTGTTCGGAGGGCTTGCGGTTTTCCTGCTTACGTTTGCGAAGACGTTCAGCCAGCCTGAATACATCAACCTGTATTCGCACAACCTGCTGCTTTCTGTCATGAGGACGGATACCGGCTACACGGATTCCAGATGCAGGCTGGTATCCGATACCATGTCATGTGCGTTCTTTGAGTCAGACTGGAAATGCGGGGGCGAAGGGCCCACATGCCTTGACCTGCTCAACGAGACCATACAGAAATATGTGGGCAGCTTCGAGCTGGTGCAGAAAAGCTACCGATACCTGTTCATAGCAAAACCAGAGTATCTCAGCGGGGGTGATGTGCTCAACCCGCTGACCGATGAGCCGCTCAGGATAAAGGTGGGTGATCTCGGGCTGGAGACCGAAAGGGTCAGCAAGATAGTTGCAAGCGAGCAGGTACAGAAGACGACTTCTCAGGGCCCCATAGTGATAAAGGCGCAGCTCATACTGTCGCAGAGAAAGGAATAACGTACAACGTAACAGCATAATATACAATACAATAGAATCAAACAACAAATCTAACAACAAAACAAACAACAAATCTATACAATATTATACAAATATAAGTGTATCTGTTCAATTATAATAATATCCAGCTTATCCAATATCCAATAAGCGCTGTGTGCGTTTGGTTGTGTCATGGGGTTTACATGAATAGGAAGAGAAAGAGCCAGGCAGGGCCTGGCTCAAGTCGGTTTAAGGGAAAGAACGAGACGAGGTCTCGTTCAAACCAGTTCAAGGGCCAGACAGAGTTCATAATCATCCTGGGGTTAATTGTTGTAGTAGCCGTTGTAGTGGTCCTTGTATACCAGACGGGGATCATAGATGATGGCCCGCTTCCGACAGACGCAAGGACAGCCAAGGACTCTGTTGAGAACTTCATAAGGGCCGGAGCCTATGACACCATAAAGATGGTGGGGATTCAGGGCGGCTACATGGCGCCCACCGCAAGCACGGTTAAATTCCTGGGTAACGATGTCCCCTACTGGCAGCAGGACGACCAGCTGGCAATACCCAACATGGAGACAAACATAGTGAACGGCATCAAGCAATACATAACAGACAACAAGGCCGCGCTTGAGAACTCCATGTCAGCCCAGTCAGTCACGCTAGGCGAGCCAGAGGTTTCTGCAACCATACTGCCCAGCAAGGTGGACCTTGTGGTTTACATGCCCACCACAGTAGGCGGGACCTCAATACCACAGCCATACACCATTTCCATCCCGACCAAGCTGGGCGATATATATGACTTCTCCAGGAATTTTGTAGCAGCGAACAACGAGAAAAGATATTTTGAAACCTACACAATGTCCTCAATAGTGCTTTCCCCGTTCAACGACGGGGTGCAGCAGGTCCCGACCATAGTGTTCCTTACCCAGTGCGGGGAGTTCGTTTTCAAGAACTGGTGGGACATACAGCCAGAGATGAAGGATGTCATAGAGAAAACCCTGGCCAACACCTACATGCCTGGCAAGGCCCCCACAGGATTCAGGGGAAGTAGCAGCCAGCCAAAATACCTTTTAACCCCGCTGAATGGAAAGGACTACTCAGACATTGATGTTACCTTCTACCTTCCGGATGATTTCGAGTTCACGCGATCAAACTTTGGCTTCTCACCTGAGCCAATAAACGAGTGGGCAAAGCCCATACCCATGACAGGCATCTGCCAGTCAGATCCGGTATATGTCAATTACTATGTAAGGTATCCTCTGGTGGTAAGGGTTGAAGACCCGCTGACCAGCAATGCGTTCCAGTTTGCCGTTGATGTTGCGATAAAGGATAATGAGCCTGCTGCCATGGCGAGCGTATCGGGTTACGACATAACAGAGCAGACACAGCTATGCCAGAACCCGTCCTGCGTCATGAGCCTGGTGGTCAAGGACAGCTCCGGGGCACCGGTTCCCCATGCATCAGTCACATTCATGAACTGCCCGGTTGGCAGGACAGATGCCAGCGGCATGCTCGATGCAAGCTTGCCATGCGGCATAGGGGTCCTTAACGCCTACAAGCAGGGATTCGACGTTTATGACAGGATGTATTCATCAGACGAGCTTGCATCTGCTGACATAACCCTGACCAAGACACCCGTAGTCAATATGCACCTATATGAGGTTGTTTTGGACAATGTCTCTTCAATAAACGAGTACTGGATAAAAACCGGGGCAATAAGGCCCATAGACAACAGCCTGAGGGACGGGGCTATTGACTTGACGGTTTACGACCCGCTTACATACGAGTCAAGAAGCTTCCTTTACAACAACAATGCAGGCACGCTTGCAGGCGTGCCAGCAGGCAGCCATGCATTCTCTGCAGTCCTGTACCAGTCGCTTGGCACCACGGCAATGCCTGTGAACGGCCTGCTGGCGACAGACTTCACCATACGAGAGGATATGGATGGCAAGGATCTATACATGTACATACCCTACTATCCTGAGCTGGACACGAGCGGGGGCGTGGAAACCACACTATCAGCCGCATTATTGACAAACATAATGAAGAAATGCGGCATAGGCCCGATTTCAGAGACAGAAGTGAGCGAGGATATTACATGCACTATAACCCATGAGGAGGCATTAACGATAGGATGAAAATAAACTACAGGCTTGCGATACTGGAGGTGTTCGCAATAGCGGTATGCTACATGATAGTGGCGTGGCCGCTCGCATCAGCGACAAGCGTGAACATATTCTTCAACGGCCAATCCCAGGAAACCGCAGAGCTGTCAATAGGCAACCTCCTGAACAAGCAGATAACATCCAAGCACGAGCCAAGCGATGTCACATGGACAAACGTCAAGATACTGGCCGAGATAAGCAGCGCCAGCCTATCCCACACGATAGAGAAGATATACCTTTACAAATGCAAGAAGATGAGCCCCATAAACTGCATAATGACAGAGCCGCAGGTATTCGACAACTGGATTGATACAGAACTGGCCTGGAAGGACATAAACGAAAGGGAAGGCTCTGGCGCATACCCGCAGGTTGCAAACCTCCTTATCATCATCAAGATGATCGGGCCCAACGGCAGGACGAACTGGGCCGGCTCATGGGACACGGTGAGAAGGACTGATTACAACGTATTCAACACATATTCGCACGAAATCAGCGGGCTGGACTTCTACGCAAAATCAGCAGACCTTGTGCAGCCCATAAAATCATACATAGAAGGCTACCAGATGATTCCGTTCAACTGGGCGGAGAAGGTGGTATTGCAGGGGGCCAGCTCCCTGTATGGGCTGGGCGGCTCAGAGTCAGACTTACAGTCACCACCACCACAGCTGCAGACAGCACAGCCAAACACCAATGAGATTGATACGATAAACAAGGACTACTACTTCCTTCTGTCCCAGACAAGCAGCGGCATTGCCTCACCCGTGACACTGAACTTGAACCCGTCCTTTGACTGCGGTGACGGCGTGTGCGAGATAGACCTTGGGGAAACCAAGGAAAGCTGCTGCATTGACTGCGGCTGCCTTGCCGATGAATATTGCGATGTTGCCGGGACAGGCACGAGCACATGCAAGGATGCAGATGCCATAGCAATACAGGTGCAGCCATTGACCACGCCTACCGTGACCGACTGCTCCCTGCCTTTTGACATCGACCTCAAGCTTACCATCAACAACCCACCATCAAGCCTCACTGACACGCTTACAGCCTATATGACCCTAAACGATGAAATACACACCTCAACATGCACCAAGGGCCTGGGGGCTGAGTACACATGCCCTGTGACCATGACCCCGGCAATGCTGTGCGGCTCAGGCAGCAGCCTTATAGGCCCGAACACAGCCAATGTCACGATATCATACAACGACGGGCCCAATGTAATAAGCCAGGACCTGAGCGCGTCATTCCCTGACCTGACAGTCACGTATGACTGTGCCTGCCAGTCCGGCTTCTACTGCGACGCTGGGGAAAGGAGATGCAAGCCAGAAGGGTCAGTGGGACTGCAGATTCTCAACGTCACATCCTACATGATAAACTACAACCCGGCAGGGGACAACATAATAGTCACAGCAAAGATAACCAACCCCCCATCCGACCTTACCACACCCGGAACAGCAAATTACGTGCTTGGGTCGCTTTACAAGGGCGGCAGCCTGATAGTAAACGGCACATCAGGCAATGCCCAGTGCACTGGGGGGTCATCAACCAACCATATCTACACATGTTCTATACCAATAAGCATAACGAATTACGACCATGAGAATGCATACTACTACCGCGGCAATTCCATGACAATCACAGCAACCTATTCCAACGGCGGCACACAGGCTGTCAAGGGCCTGTCCGCTGCGATATCGGACGTAACCATACCATCATACCGCTGCGGAGATGGGACTCAGAATGCAGAGGAGACAGAAGAGAACTGCTGCGTTGATGCGGGGTGTTCCGGCACAGGCAAGTACTGCGACGCTGTCAGCGGCTGCCAGTATGTCAACAATGTCACGCTTTCAATGATATCTGTCCAGCCAAAGAACACCACAGACTGCAAGCGCATCAATACCATAAACCTGACAGCAAAGGTCAGCAACGTGCCTTACGACCTGCATGTCAATTATGTCTATTATTACAAGGGAGGCGAGCTGCAGAACTGGGGCCTGCAGTGCTCCACACCAAACCCCGTGACAGGCCTGTCAGACTGCCAGCTGCAGATACCGCCAATAGACGGCTGCGAGCTGCCCTATTACACTGTTGGGCCAAACTCACTGAACATGACCATTACCTTCCCTGACGGCCTAAGCTCGATGATAACCAGGCATCTCAGCACATCCTTTGACAACATACTCGTAGCCCCGACATGGCACTGCGGCCAGTACGGGTGCGAAACAGGCGTGGGAGAGAGCGGGGAGAACTGCTGCATTGACTGCGGCTGCGTGGATGGCGAATACTGCGACTATGACCCCATGTACAACCCCAACGGACAGTGCAGGGCAAAGCAGGACATAAGGCTTGTGATAGACGACCCGTCCGCACAGGTTAGCCTGGACACATGCGAGAAGTCGCACACAGTTGACGTCAGGGCGCACATAGAGAACCAGCCGTCCGGCATGATGCTGGAGAACTGGTACGGGACAATAAACGGCGAAAGCACCGAAAAGCTGGCATGCCAGGAGCACCAGAGGTTCAGCACAAGCGTCAACAGCACATTCGAGTGCAAGGTCATAGTCCCGGCAGTGATGGAATGCTCCAAGGGCGACACCTTCAATTACGCCAACAACTCGCTTTCATTCTTCATATCATACACGGATGGAACAGGCAGGCGCGTAACACAAACGCTCACATCCTCAATGCCCGCCATAAAGATCACCCAGAGCATACGGAGCGTCTATGACATAACCCAGGATGCCATCAGCGCCATGCAGGCCAAGCTCGCGGACACCATGTCAGCCATGCAGGACCTCCTTGACATTATGCAGACGTGCATAAAGCTGGCCATGGTGATGGCCATAGTCGGGGTTGTGGCAACGCTTGCAATCGGCTTTGGCGGCGACAAACTACCTGGCACTCTTGGAAAAAAGCTATCAGGCACGACAATGGGCGACCGGTTCATTGCAGGCTCAATGCTCACCAACGCACTCACGACAAGCGTCACATCCATATGCGACATGATAAGCCAGTACTACCAGCTGACAATGAAAATGAACGAGGCAGAGATGGAGATGATACAGATGCAGATGTGCCTTGACCTGCACCAGCATGAGATGGACATAGGAAACTGTGACGGCAGGGAGGAAAGCTGCTTCAGCTCCATTACGTCGTGCATGAGATGGAACGAGATACAGAACGCGATGGGCGACATTGGCCGGTTCTCCAGCAACATCAACAGGGATGCGGCGAGGATGACAAACGCCTGGACAGAATTCGGCGAAGGCCTGGATGACGCTGGCATTGGTTATGGCGCCGGAGGCAGGGGAAGCGCGAGCCTGGTAGTATCATGCGGCGGGAACGATAACACAGAAAGATGCTGTGATTTTGAGGCAACGCCGACCACAAGCAACAGCGGTAGCGGAGTCAATAAAGATTACAACGACTATCAGGTGAGGGTTCTGGGACAGATCAACTGTGAATACCCTGTTGTGTACAAGAACGGCCAGCCATTCCTTGAAGGCAAGACATCGAGCAGCACCACATCACTACATGGATTCTCAAGCCCGACAATATGGAAATTCCAGCTTTACTGCTTCAAGAGCAGCCAGCAATACCAGAATGCACGGCAGCCACCCAGCAGCATTGAGGACTATGGTAGAGGAGAAAAATCATTCTTCATAGGACACAACAATGATAGTGAAAACGGATGCGTAGGCAGCGAATGGCCTTCCGGCACTAGAAACCCTAATGTGCCCTCGGGACGGGGGCTGACTGATGACGATGCAGATCAAGATTCGTCCCAAAACGTCTATTTGTGCTTTACTGGAACCAGCGGCGATACTTATACCTATAAATGCGGGTCATGTTCAGAGACCGACCATTTGTATGGAAGCGTAGCTTATGAATCAATAACAAAATGTGAGTCTGATTTGCAAAATGAAGCTGATTTTATGAATTACTTATATTCGGAATATGAGGCAACGGTTCAGGGAAATGAACTCCTTGTAACAGAGTTGACAGAATCCCCAGAGGAATTATCCAATATAGAAGATGAATACACATGCTACCAAACAACAGGACAGTTTTGCTATCAGGGCCAAACCCCTGAAGACTGTAGCGAGATTTATGGAATGTATAGCTATGAATACGAAACGTGCCCACCAGGAGCTGTTTGCTGCGGTGGTTCGATACCACCCGAACCAGAACCAGCCCAGGACGTCTATTTGTGTCGGAGGGGCCACAGCAGTGGTATTACTGATACCTATGAATGCGATGAATCATGCGATTCAGGCAATATAGTCAATCCAGCGCTTTTTGAGTATGATTCAATCGCCGAGTGCAAGTTGAATCTGGCGTATGCTGCTTCAGCAATCGAAGATAGTATGCCCGGTTTCCTGGCAACAGTTGTTGGGGATACGATCCAAATAACACAAATCAACCAAGCCCCAACTGCAACAATAACCAAAGTTGGTTTACATGATGTGCCTTACGATGATTATACCATAGAAAACGAGGTTTCAGGAGTTGTAACAATCACCGGAACTGCTTCAGACCTAAACGGCATTGATGATATTGAAGAAGTAAGGGTCAGAGCCATCCATGGCGTAACAGCTGATTTAGACACATATCCAAGCTTTGATGATGAAGGAAATTGGCAGGTGGAATGGGACATTGCTGGTAACCCAATTATACAAGACGGTTGGGAATATTCTATTATAGTGATAGTTACTGACGATGACGGAGAGTTTAATAACGAATTCAACACGGCGGTGACAGTGTCCAAAGCCTAGTATATCACATCCGGTTTTTCTATTTATTCAGACGCCTGTAATATTATCTTATGAGGCCTATTGTTACGTTCATTGTTTTTCTAGCAGCCTTGCCGATACTCGCACAAGCCCTGCCCAGCTCAGGCGGCCTGTTCATATCCGTACCCAACCCGTCCATGGGGTGAAGTGCACGAGCGCCGGTACTAACTATATCGACATACATTTATAAGCACGTGGATGCAACAATATATTATTTCATAAATGAAATAATTATTTCATAAATGAAATGAATACGAATAATACTGCAAAGAATACAAATAATGATGTAAATAATGTAAAACCATGTAAAGACGGTGTAAACATAAGAGGCTATAAGAGGCCGTAAGAAACCATAAGAAGCCATAGGAGGCCAGGAATGGAGACGGAGAAACTGCTTAAGGTTGTTGAAGCCCTGGGCAGACGGGTCTTTGAGGGACATAATATAAACCAGCTAGCAAGGCTTTCCGGGGTAAATGTCGCCACAACACACCGAATGCTGAAAGAAATGGAAAGGGGGAACCTGGTCCTCAGAGAGACCAAGGGCAACAACGTCTTTTACCGACCGAACCTGAAGAACAGTACAATGCTGAAATACTGCGAGCTTTCATCCATTGAAAGAAGGAAAGGCTTCATCAAGAAACACCCTGATTTTTACGGAAAGATAGAGAGGCTTGCGGACAAAGCCGGCTGTGCGGTTCTTTTCGGCTCCCTTGCCAGGAACGAGAAAAGACCGGCTGACATTGATATTCTGCTGCTCTCTGAAAAAGGTATGAACATAAAGGCCTTGAAGAGGGACGTAAAAGGCACAAACATATCACCGCTTTACATGGAATTCCATGAATTTGCGGGTAAGCTCAAAGAGAAAAACAGCATCTTGCTGGAGATAGTAAAGGACGGCATTGTTTTGTTTGGAGAGGACAAATACTGGGAACTCGTAAAGAGGGCTTTGTATGGATAAGCTTGAGTGGTGCCTGGAGAAGGGGAAAACAACAAAGAGGAAGCACAGAGGCCTTAGAGCCGTGGAGCCGGACGTGGAAGAATCAAAAGAGCATCTGAAAAAGGCAGAACACAACATCGATTTCATGGAAGAGGTGAAAAAGCTTGGCAGGTTCAATGACTGGGTTTTTCCCGCAGCTTTCTATTCAATGTATCATGCATGCTTGGCTGTTCTGGAAAACTTTGGTTATGACAGCAGGAACCAGGAGTGCACATTCACTGTTCTAAAAAAGCTCATAAGAGAAGGCAAAATCGGCCTCTCCTCGGATGACATAGCCATGATAAGGGGCATAGGAAAAAGTATCAACGAAGACATAAAGACGCTAAGGGAAGATTTTCAATATGGTACAAAAGTAAATGCTGAAGAACAGCTTGTAGAAGATATCTGCGATTCTGCAAAAGCCTTTGTTGAAAGGGTTAAAGGATTGCTGCATGTGCTTTGGGGTGAGGTCTGATGAAAATAAAAATGGCACCATTTATACCAATTACAGTTATAGCCTTTGCCTTGGTTCTGTCAGCAACCCATCTAGCATCTCTGGTCCAAGCCCTGCCCAGCTCAGGCGGCCTGTTCATATCCATACCCAACTCGTCCATCAAGTGCGCGAACATAGTGCTGCCTGATGATGCCGGCTATTACGGCAGGGGTGCGGTTGATTATGTGCTGACAATGACGCCTGACCCGCAGGATACCTGGTCTGATTTCAGCTACCAGCGCGTGACTACTGATGAAAATAACACAGCAGTCATACCCATCTGCTTCTCATCAATCGGCAAGCCCATTGGCAACTGCTCTGAGCCCTTTACAATCCGGATAAGCGCACCATCAATTGGTGTGAACAAGACCTGGCACGGCGGGGCATGCGCATCCGACTATGCGGACTTTGACACCAGTGCTCCTGTCCAGGATGCAGGCGGTGATGCGGAAGCCCAGGATCCCATGGAAGGGCTGGATGATGCTGATGTGTTCAGCATCGGGTTTGTTGAACCCACGAAATATGTTGCAGCAGATGAGATGGCCACGTTCACGCTATGGCTGGAATCCTACGCAGACCTGGAGATTGGCCTTTCGGTTGAAGGCGGTGAAGGGCTTTATGTCACACCAGCCAGTGCGCATGTATCAACTGGCTCGGCCAGTGGCACTGGCCAATCAGGCCAATCGGGGGAAAGCTTCCACGAGATCAACTTCACTGTTGGGGGTGTTGGGCAGGAAGGCCGTTACTCGTTTGATGTTGTTGGAACTGCACAGGACTGCGGCCCAGGCTCCATGTGCACAAGGCAGGCTAATGCTGAACTGGTTGTTGGTGATGTGCCGGATCTTGCCGGGTTTATGGTTTCTCTGTTCCCGGAGAACCTGAACATCAGGGACCTGGAGCCTGTTACATACAGGATTGCAATAACCAACTTCGGGGACGATGGTGAGTTCACTGCCACCGCGAGCCTGCCAGACGGGCTGACAACAACCTTTGCCCCGGCAACCATGACCGTCCCTTCGGGCGAATACCGGACAATCACGTTCACTATCACGCCTGGCAGTGCCAGCCAGTCTTATGAACTGGACTTCACTGTGACATCCAGCGGTGGGGTTGCAAAGCCGGTGACAGCCTACCTTTCAACTAACGAGCTGCTAACTGATGTAAGCAGGAGCATGGACCTCATAAACCAGGTCGCGGACGCCCAGACAAGGAACCAGGCCAGCCAAGGCCTGGATAGGTGGTACCAGACATACCAGAGCTCTGATTATGGCCAGGACATGGACGAACACAGCGACCTACAGGCTACGTTGCAGGAGGCGAGGCAGGCCCCTGCCGATGCAGCACATGATCCGAGTGATGGTGACACCAACGGGGATGATGGTGACGGTGATCCATATTACCCACAAGATACAACCAACGGGGATGGCGATGGAGAAGGTTTTGACCTGTTCGGGAAGGATTTGTGGATACTGCTCGTTGTTGTGCTGGTTGTTTTGGGTGCTGTGCTCTTTTTCGTGCAGAGATCAAAGAAGCCAGGAAATGAGCTGGACGAGGAAATAGACCTGGAAAAGGGTTTTTAGTGGCCTGTCACGAGGCTAAAATGGTATAAATATTTATATGTAATCCTAATATATATATAATAAAGCAATGGATTTAAGCGGTTTAATCTGATTTAATGTCATAGGCAGCCTGTTGGGGGGGGGGATTATGAGAGTCATAGGAGTGGTTTCTGGCAAGGGAGGCGTGGGCAAAACAACCATAGCCACTAATCTGGGCACATACCTTGCGGCAAACACGGATAAGAATGTCATGATAGTTGACGCCAACATGACCACACCGCACATACCCCTTCACCTTGGCATTGAATACATGCCCACGACGCTAAACCACGTCATAAAAGGCCATGCAGACGTTAGGGACGCCATATTCAACCATTCCAGCGGGTTGAAGGTGCTGCCGGCATCAATGTCCATGAAAGACATGGAAGGCGTTGACATGTTCAAGCTCTCTGATGTCGTGGATAAAGTTTATAACAAATTCTTCGGAAAACTGGATTTCCTTTTACTGGACGTCTCCCCGGGCTTTGGAAGGGAGGCAATGGCAGCATTCAGGGCATGCAAGGAGATCCTGATGGTGTCCACGCCGCACACACCGGCCGTGATGGACACCATAAGGTGCAAGCACATGAGCGACAAGATGGATATAAAGAGCCTAGGCATGGTACTGAACATGGTCAAGAAGGGCAAAGGAGAATTAAAAGGGCAGGATGTTGAGCTGATAACAGGGACAAAGGTGCTTGCTTCAGTCCCATACGACAAGAACGTGGGCAAGGGCCTGATGTCTGGCACGCCCATAACCATACATAAAAAGCGGTCAAAGGCCAGCAAACGGATAGGCGAGCTGGCCAATACAATCTTGTAAAGCCAGCAAACACACTGGCGAGCTGGCCAATGTAATACTGTAGTCACTGAAGTTTTTTGTTTCCATGATTCAGAGCTTCATAGCTTTTATACCGGCCAATACAAAAATAATATATGAGTGAAATTTTGGTTTTGGGTATTGCATTAATAATCTCCCTGGCAATAATATTAATATTGATGTTTTCAAGGCGTAAGACAAGAAGCCGAGTTGCGGGCGCCTTGAACGAGTCCGCCGTTGGTGGATATGATGAGGCTGCTCAGGGATATGCACAGGCCCAGACAGAGGGGCAATTGCCAATAGAACCGCATGGCGGCAATGTAAGGGTAATAGAAAGCGGCAGCAACTTCAGGACTCGCATGTCGGATTTCAAGTCAGGCCTTGAGGAGCTCAAGACTGCAGTGAAGGAAAGGAACGAGGCCATGGCAAACCTAAAGGAGGCAGGAAATGCCGGAAAGGACGGAAGCTACGCTACAGAAGCTGGAAGCAGAGAAGAAGGCGCTTGAGGAGAAGAATAAGAGCTTGGCAAAGATAATAGAGGTTGCCACGCAGCAAAAGGTAGCAGCATCCCAGGCTCCTGCTAAGGCAGCTGCAGCTAGCGCAGCCGCTGGTGGAGCAGCCAAGCCATCAGCAGCAAAGGCTGATGGTACATCAGCCAAGCCGGGTGCAGGGGCGGAAAAGGCGCTTGATGAGCTCAAGACCAGCATGAAATCCATAAAAAAACAGCTGAAGGAATCACTGCAGGGCCCGGCAGAGAAGCATGAGCAGATGAAGAAGATGGTTGCTGACATACAGACCAAGATGAAGGATATAGACAAGGTATCAACTCTTGAAACCAAGCTCATTGACATTGAAAAAAAGGTCTCTGAACAGGCACAGAAGGCGCCGAGCTCAATAGGCAATCTTTTTGGCGGTTTCGGGGCAGGCGGCAGGCCTGATGCAGGCATGCCAAAGAACGCACCCAAGAACATGAGGGAGCTTATGGCGCACATAAACAGCGTGAAAGACGGGCTGGAGACGCGCATGCTGAACATGGAAAGAAGGGTTGATTCTGTGAGGGAAAAGATAGGCAGGAAGAACCTGGATCGGCTGGAAGACCTGATATCATCCAAGCAGGATATCTCAGACAACATGATCCCAAGGAAGGTCAGGGAGGAGGTTGAAAAGATACTTTCCACATTCTCATTCGAGGTCGAGGGCATGGCCAACAACACAAGGGAGCTTGCCGAGCAGATCAGCAAATCCAATGAGGATGTTGAAGAATCGCTGAAGGTTGTTTCAGATCTTGAGGAAAGGGCCGACAAGACCGAGAAGATTGTGGATGGGCTGCAGGAAACATCCCAGCGTTCAGAGCGCACGCTTGGGGGGCTTGTCAAGAGCGTTGACAACATGGAGAAAGAGCTTGATGCAATAGAGACAGACTACCACCTAAAGGGCGTGCTGAAGACAGAGCTTGCAAAACTTATGGTTTCACCCAAGCGCAGGCCCGCCAGGACAGCACAAAAGAAGCCCGCGACCAGGAAACGTGCAAGCAGGGCCAGATCAAGGCCGGCAGCCAAGAGACGTAAAAGCAATGCCAGGACAAGAAGCACAGCAAAGAGAAGAGCACCATCGAGGCCAAGGACAAAGAAAATAGTTAAAGTCGTAGCACCAGGCAGCAGGCAGAGGATAAGCTCGGTCCTTGAAAAGATAGAAGCGGCCCATAACAGCGGAATGATAACAGACGAACGCTACGAAAGGCTTACCCAAAAGCTAAAAAAGCTTGAAAAACAGGCAAGATAGCCATGCTTCCCATTTTTACAGGCCAAAGAACCCGAAAAAGCCAAGCAGGCCAAAAAAGCCAAAGTCAGAGAAAAGGCATGCACAAAACATTCATTATCATACTCTATGTGATTCTCATCAATGCTGCAGTCATAACAGCCAGCATAATACTTCACGAACTAGGCCACCTGACCGTTGGCACAGCACTGGGCTGCGACGGCGAAATATCGCTGGCAGGTTTACTCAACCCCGTCACCCCTGGCCCATACACAAGCCTTTCCTGCCCTGTCCTTGGTGGGCAGGGTATAGCAGGCATACCAACAATATCGGCCATGTCTGCCATATCGGCCATGCCAGCTATGGCAGCGTTCCTTGGGCTCAGCGGGTTCCTGTTTTTGGTGCCATTAGCGCTGGTGTTCCTGCTGCTGGCAAAGCGGCTACCCGAAAAAAACCTCGCTTTTGTTGTTCTGGGGTTTTCGCTAGCCCTTGCTAGCCTAGACCTGATGCTCGTTTTCTACAGCAATATAATTATGTATCTGTCCCTGGCAGCTGGTGTGATTGTTATGGTTATGGGTGAGCTATTCCTTGTGGACGATTACCTATCCTATGCCATGCACAGGGAAAAGGCAAGACACATTGCAAAGGGCATATTACACGCAAAGGACAAACGTAAAAATAGAACAACGGGAAAGGATGAGAACAAAAGCCAATAACTATTTTATGCCGCCGAACACTTCCTGTTCAGGATAGACCTCTATTCCTATATCTGAAACCACCTGCATTGCAACCAGCTTCTTGATGTGCTTGGCCCCCCTCATCTTAAGGATCTCTATGGCATTCTCCCTTATATCACCTTTTCTGATGTTGTAAAGCACTATCACACCGTCTGCGAGGAATTCCTCAACCCCGGTCGGGCTGTACTTGGTCGGGACCTGGTCGGTTTCTGTTATCATGAATGATGTCACGCCAAGACCCTCGAAATAGCGGAACATGTGCTCTATGTAGCTGCGGTATGTTTCCCTGCCCCGGAAGGCCGAGGCTATTGCGGTGAGGGAATCAACTACTATAAAGTCTGGCTTGAAGCCGTCTGGAAGTATGATAGGCTTTGCCTCAATCAACAGCTCGCCCTCGGACTTTGCCATAAGCGCGTCAAGAGACCTGCTTATGTCGAATATGCTAAACCTCTTTAACAAAAGATCACCCTTTGCCTCAAGCTCCTTTGGTTTCCACCCAAAGTCCTCCATATGCTGTCTCAGGTTGTCTGTGGATTCCTCAAAGGACATGTAAAGGCATTTCTTCCCCTGCCTGGCTGCATTGATGAGCATCTGCAGGCCCATTATGGTCTTGCCTGATCCGGTACCGCCTGCTAAAAGGATGGCCTTATTCTTGGGTATGCCCTTTTCTAGCAGGCTGTCCAGGCCCTTTATTCCAGTCTTCACGAACTCGCGCTTCATAGGTTTAGGCTGCCGCACTGGGTGGCGAGCTTGGTGCTGGCCTGACGGCTTAACCTTCCCTTCAAAATGCTTTGCGTGTATGCTTGTTTTAGCTTTTGATGATTTTGTTTTATGCAAAACTGGCTTCTCTTTTTTGGGTTTGGTGTCTTTTGGCTTAATTTTTGTTTTAATAATAATTGGCTTGGGGGCCTTTAGCTTGACTGGCCCAACCTTGACAGCTATTTGTTTTTTTGCCCCCGCCTTGCTCCGGGAATCCTTCCTGGGCAAGGACTTCTTTAACTTCCTTGAACCACCCAACCTGATTTTTGGCATCAGGCCCTTTCTTTTTTGTGGCTTTGGCAATCGCCTATGGACCGCTTGCATGGCTTGGTTTACTTCGTGTTCAGGCCAGCCCCCCTGCAGCAGAGCCTTCTTAAGTGCACCTATCTTGTACCCCCCCTTCAATCCGTTATTGATATAATCAATAATTTTCTTGTTAGCCATATGCATCAGACACTGCTATATATTAAAGCATTTGTTTTTTTGTCTAATAAAGCAATATCCCGAAAACAGGCCAATTGTGTAAACATTTATACTTTCTTCTATGAAGTGTTTAAACATTTCCATATTAACTTTATAAGAACTCGAAACCATCTTTAAATGTGGATGGAATGCTTGCAAACCTGCTTCAGGACATAGAGAAGAACAAGTTCTTGCTAGTGCTTCTGGAAGAGGACAACTATCCTAAGACTATGGATGAGATAATAAAATCAGTTGAAAAGACAAAGACAATGATATGTTACATATGCTTGAGCAAGCCTTATACCGATGTGGTGGATGAACTGAGAAAAAATGGCATAGACACAGACAACTTCTACTTCATGGACGTGCTTACATCCCACTACAAAAAGCCAGAGCCGGTTGAAAACTGCAGCTTCCTTTCCTCCCCGGTTGACCTTGAAGAACTTCGAGCAGAGGTAATAAAAGCCATACAGGGAAAGAACTGCAGCGTAGTTATTTTTGATACCATCTCAACCCTTATGATATACCAGCAAAGCTCTTCCATAGTCAAGTTCACCCACAGCCTTGTCTCAGAAAAGACGCAGGAAAACATAAAGAAGCTGTTCCTGATGATTAAGGAGAGCGGCATACCATCTGATGACATGAGCAAACTTACAAAAGACCTTGAGATGTTCGCAGACAAGAAGATTGACCTCACAGAATCGCAAGCCCAGACCAAGGGTTAGTTGATCCTGCTTTCCACAGTCTTTCTGCCTGCCATCTTACCGCCTACAGCCTTTCGGTGTACTGTATGATATATTAATATGAAAGGGGAAATAATAAACATGGCTAAGAAAAATATCATGATAGTCGATGATGAGGAGAGCCTGTTGGAGCTATTGGGCGCTATACTGGATGGCGAAGGCTATGAAGTGACAAAGGCAAACAGCGGTGAGGAATGCATTGAAAAGCTGAAGACAGAAAAGCCCGACTTGGTGCTATTAGATATGATGATGCCAGGCATGTCCGGAAGGGAGGTATGCGAAAACATAAGGAAGAACCCGGCTACAAAAAACCTCAAGGTGGCATTCATAACAGTGGCCAAATTCTCAGATTCAGGGAAAGAGACGCTAAAAAAAATGAATGTTCTGGACTACATAACAAAGCCCTTTGACAACGCGGACCTCATCAAAAGGGTAAAGAAGATGCTTTAGGCTATTATACCCCACAACACCAAATTCCATATTCTTGCATAAAAACAGTTGTATATACATTTCTATGTATTTTATTGATAATAATCTATATTTATCTGGATTTTGTTTAAATTAACGTAACAGAAATTTATATAAAGAACCAATATATATATATGTTAGACACAATAGGGATAAAAATCTGCGATACCACGCTCAGGGACGGGGAACAGATGCCCGGCGTTGTTTTTTCACCGAAACAAAAAATTGAATTGGCACAGAAGATTTCTGGCTTTGGCGCTGATATTATAGAATTGATGCCATGCATTTCCAAGTCAGAAGCACAGGTGACAAAGGCCATTGCTAACCTAGGACTGAAGGCTGAGATAACCGCCTCAACCATGCTGAAAAAGCAGCACATAGACCTTGCGGTCTCATGCAACGTGGACAGCGTCACGCTTTTCGCACCAGTATCTGACCTCCACCTGGAGGCCAAGCTGAAAATCACTAGGGAAGAAAACACGCGGAACGCGCTCGAAGCGATTGATTATGCAAAGTCCCACGGCCTTAAGATAAACTTTGCAGGCGAGGATTCCACAAGGGCTGATATGGGCTACTTATCAGAATTCATAAACACCATTTCCCCGTACATAGAATATTTCCTTGTGTGCGACACAGTGGGCTGCCACACACCGGAAAGGTCTTACCTGTTCTTCAAGAATATCTGCGCAAAGACCAGCTGCACAATAGGCCTGCACGGGCACAATGATTTCGGCATGGCGACCGCGAACACCATATCAGGGCTGGCAGCTGGAGCGGGCGTCTTTTCCGGAACCTTTACAGGTATAGGTGAGCGCTCCGGGAACGTTTCAATAGAAGAGGTGTGCTCGGCCCTGAAGTTCCTTTACAACATGGACCTTGGGATAAATTACAGTGAAATGACAGAGATATGCAGGCTGGTTGAAGCATATTCGGGCATCTCTGTGCAGCCGCACAAGCCCATCGTAGGCACCAACTCATTTTCCCATGAATCCGGCATTCATGTGAACGGCGTGCTCAAGAACCCAAACACATACGAGCCATTCGACCCCAAGCTGGTTGGCCAGGAAAGGAGAATAATATTGGGTAAACATAGCGGAAAAAGCAGCATCAAGTATGAGTTTGGTTCAGATGTGTCAGAAGGAATGGTTGCATTCATACTTGACATAGTCAAGTCCGCTTCCGAGAAGTCTGAGAACGAAGGCAGAAGCATATCAGTGCAAGAGGCCCTGGGTTTGGATAAAATTAAGAGGGGTGCGGAATGAATAAGATACTCTATCTGACCTACAGAAGGGTCAGACCAGGTTTCGGAGTGCCATTCGCTTCCATACTTATGTATGGAGCCTTTAATGGAGGATTGACATGGTCGATATTTATTGCCGCATTGGGTTTCATGTTGCTAGAAGTGTTTGGTGGATTTTATAATGATTATTGGGATTATGATGATGACATAAAGAACAAGAGGAAGGACAAGTTCACAACACTGGGCCTGCTTAACAAGTATCAAGCAAGAAACCTTTCTTTTTTGATAGCTGCCATTGGACTTGTATTTATTTGGTTTACAAATATTTTTGTATTTGTTATCAGTCTATACTATTCCATCCTGTTCATACTGTATTCACACCCACTTACCCATCTTAAAGGATCTGTAAAAGGCTATATGATAGCAACGTCTATGTACCTTATTCTTCCATTCACTTTGAATACGCTAATTGGAGCTGAAACAACTTTGTATGGTTTTATGTTTGGTCTTTTCTTCTTTTTCCAGTTTACATATATCCTTTGCCAGAAGGATTCCACGGACAAGAAGGATAGCACAAATCTTTTCATGATACATGGCTGGGAACGATACACCAAAATAACCGCGTTGTTCGGAGCCCTTTCTTCTTTATCACTGTTGCTGATCTCTTTCATTAACCCATATTTCATTCTAATCTGGGCATTAAACGCATTCGTGAAGTTCCTGAATATAAACAGCATACGAAAGAAGACCATAACAAGAAAGCTAAGATATCGCATTGTTCTTACGGAATTCTTCACGCCTTTCATCTATCTTATAGGTGTTGTGATTGTTTAGGGCTGGTTACGCAACGGATATTCTTGATTTCATTAGGTTTGAAAAGACTGTTGTCACATCCCTTATCGGAATATTCGGGTATGTCCTATTCAATCCGCTGGGAGCCGGCATCCTTTTTGCTGCGTTAAGCTCGTTTTGTGCCATAGCTGTTTCGCGGGCCTACAACAACCTGAAAGACAAGGAAGAGGACATTGTAAACAGAAAAAAGATAAATCGTTTGACAGAAAAGAGAACAGGCTTGCTAGTCATCTTGTTCATTTTCATAGTCGGCCTTTTCTCTTCCTTATACCTACCTCCCATATCAACATTCTTTTATTTACTAACAATTATTGTTGTGATTATCTATTCCGCCTTAAGGCTAAAATCATATTTTTTGGTAAAAAACATAGTCAGCGGCATTTTTTTAACCGCTGTTTTCCTTATGGGCACTGGTTTTCTCAGTGCCGAGGTAGGGGTTTATTATCTCATGATATTCCTGTTCATTTATACCGGCAGCCTCATTTCAGATTTAATGGACTATGGGGGGGACAGGGCCGCGGGGCTGAGAACGATCCCTGTTGTCCTGGGGATCGGCAGGACTAAAAGGCTAGTCTATGCGCTTTTTTTGCTCTTTACGCTGATAACATTCCAATTAAGATTATTTAACCTGTTCATCCTTGCGCTTGCTTCCATCATGGCAATTCTTTTCATCATGGCAAATAAAGAGGCATATGTCCATAAATTGGGCGGGTTTTCTGTTGCCCTTACAATCATCATAATGCTTATCTAATTCGGCGTCATATGGATGATTGGCGTCATTAAATTCAGTGTTTCATGCCCTGGTACAATATTTTATCCTTAAGGCATTCCTTGATACATCTACTTTTTTGGTTAGGTATTTTCTGTCGACAATCCACAGATAACCCAGTATGGTCCTCACAAGAAATTCCCAGTTATCTTTTTCCGTCTGTAGCCCATATGGCATGTTCCTAATATGAACCAGAACCCCATCCTTCTCCATTTTTATGTTCACTGTTCCCCACCCGCTGACCTGCATGATATTTTTCAGCAAAGTAAGCTTTGCTTCTTTTGACGTGTTTTTATCGACATACTTTCTGAAGAAATCATAGGATATTGAGCTTACTTTTCCAATCAATAACCTGCGGTTGGAGAGAAGATGGAATAGGGTATTCTCTATCGGAATCAACACATTACCCCTGAAATATATCTTGTTGTCAGGCTTTATTGTGAATATACCCTTCTTTATCCCGCTCTTGAGATCAAACCCCTTGACCTGGGAGGAATTGTTAAGGCTGTTGTACAGGTTCTTGTTCTTGCATTTGGCTGGCCTATAATAACCCTTTTTCAGGCGGAAAACATATGTGCAGCTGTTGATTGCCTGGGTCTTTCTTATGCATTCTGATTCGCATTTGCACAGCGCGTTTATAATCCCCTCCAGAACCCCAACAAAAAAATCATTCTTACCAATAATCCTTGTTACGAACTCCCTTTTCGTTTTGATTGTTATAATGTCACCTTCTTTCGACGCGCGGATGTTTTCCACCCCGCCTATATTCGTCCATATCCTATTCAGAAACCTATTGAAGAAGATTGATACTGGCAATCTTTTCAATGCAGAGGGAATGAACCTGTCTATATTATACATCCAGAGCTTGCCGATATCTTTATCATTTACATATCCCCTATTCTCACACTCCTTGATGTAGTTGGCTAATATCTCCTCAAAGAACAGCACATAAACCCTGGGAACTTTAAGCCTATTGATGATTCTGCCAGCACCAGTAACCACGATTTTCTTGCGGAGGGATTCGGAAAGCCTCATATGATATGGGTTGCAAAGTTAAAATAAAAGCTTTCATCACATAATTGGGTTTTTAAAACTTTCTTTCAACTTGTTAATAGAACGGCTTGGTTTTCATGGACGAAAGCACAATACTGCTGAAGAAAATCGCAAAGAGCATGCAGAACATAGAGGCCTACATGAAAAGTATGTGCAGGGACAGCAAAGAGAAGGGAAAATAGGTCCCAAAAAACTTTCAAAGCACAGTGCTCATATGATTTTTGTGCCTGTTATCTTCAGGTCCTTGTTGTTTATTATGAATTCATGGGGCACCTTTGGCTCGAATGCGGTGTACCTGAGCTTGTGTATCTGCAGCGTCCTCATTGGCTTTTCCTCAAGCTCCAGGAATGAGAGGTGCATGATGCCGTCGCACTCGAATGCCTCGCCGTTGCCCGTGTCTATCCCATCCCCTTCCGTCTCGCATATAAGGAACGTGCATTTGCTTATGTCTTTCAGGTGCTTGAGCAGCTCTGACAGGTGTATGCGGTAGGCCCTTTTGCTCTCAGCGAATATGAGCAACTTGTTTATGTTGTCTATCACAAGCCTGTCTATCTCAGGGTAAGACGAGATTATCTCATTGAACTTCTTCATTGTTATGTTCTCGCCCATTGTTATGTGCTCTATGGCAAGGTTCTCCCCGACATGCTCCTTGATTTTCCCGAGAGATGTTATATTGCTAGCTGCCCTGAGCAGCTCCTCCTTGTTCTCGCTCAGGGACACGTAGCAGCATTTCTCCTTTGCCTCAATGCCTTCTGCAAGGAACTTCATGCTGAACAGGGTCTTGCCTGTGCCCGGCCCGCCTGACACAAGTATGTTGGTGTTTTTGGGCAGGCCGCCGTCAAGCACCTTGTCCAGTTTCACAAACCCTGTCTTCATTTTCATGCCAATCACATCCCATTACTCCATAATATTAAACAATAAATTTTTTAAATAGTGGGGGCATTTTGCATCTAATCTCCAATAAAGACTGGTATGCCCACGCGTTTGTTCTCAAGCTCTATGACAAGGAATTTCCTTTCACCAGTATCGATTATATTGCCTTGCACCTTCTTCCTAAGGACATCCACTTCATGTTTTTTCAGGAATTTGGTGGGCACCATTATGCGGTTGCCGTTTCCCAGCCTGCCTGTTGTGAGCGTCCGGTACAGCCCTTCCGCAGGCAGGATTATGAACTCCTTTACATCCGATTTCACTGCCTCATATTCCTTTTTCGTAAGCTTTAGTGTTATTAGAATATCATTATTTTCCCATTCCATCTTGCGGAGCATGCTCATGTGTTTATATATAAAATAAAAATATTTAAACCTTATATAAACATTCCAGCCGGGCAGGCATGAATTGCCCTTAACACCCCAAACCACATGCTTCTTTGATACCTGCTTACTTCTTTGCGCCATTGGCCTGGCCACCAACAGGACCAACGGAATTGCCGGAACCACCAGAGCCGCCCGAACCACTCTGGCCGGTCTTCATCTTCTCGCTCATTTCCTTGGCCTTCTTGATGCTCTCCCTTGCCTTTGCCTCTTCCTTCCTTATCATCTTCCCTGAAACACCCTTCAATGGCACGGTGAAGTGGAATTCGCTTCCTTTCTCAGGATCGCTGTTGACCCATATACTGCCACCAAGCATCTCAACGAATTCCTTGCATAGTGAAAGCCCCAGGCCAGTGCCGCTCGCCTTCCTGGTGTATGACGAATCCACCTGGTAGAAGCGGTCGAATATCCTTTCCTGGTATTCCTTTGAAATGCCTATGCCAGTGTCCTTGATCACGAAGTGTGCATCGCCGTTATCCTTGAAGGCCTTTACTGTCACACTGCCCTTCTGCGTGTACTTCACTGCATTATTGATTATGTTTATCAATATCTGGGTCAATCGCTCCCTATCAGTCCTGATCTTCGGCAACTTCTTCAGTTCGAAAACAGGCTCAAGCTTCTTACCTTTTATCACCACTTCCATCTCCCCTTTAACTTCATCTAGTAGCGTGTTCACATCAACTGTCTCTATATTCAGCTTTACTGTGCCGAGGTCTATCCTGGAGAGGTCGAGTATATCCCCAACTAGGTTGGCAAGCCTCTTGGTTTCGTGGTCCATTATCTTCAGGTACTTGTTCCTTTTCGTGAATTCGTTGGCGACCTTTCGGTTCTGCAGCAGCTGGGCGAACCCGTGTATGGATGTAAGCGGTGTCTTCAGCTCATGCGCTGCTATGGATATGAACTGGTCCTTCTTGATGTCCATCTCCTTGAGCTCACTCATGCTTTGCTCCAGTTCTTCCTGGGTCTCTATCAGCTTTCGGTTGGTCTCCTCCATGTCCTCCATCATGTTCAGGACAGCTGTCTTGGTGTCGGTCAGCTCCGCGACCTTTTTGTCAAGGTCTGCTGTCCTTTTCTTTACCTTTGACTCAAGCTCAGCAGCATGCTTTCTTACATCCTCCTGCGACCCTTTCAGATTCAATGCCATCTGGCTGAAGGCAGATGCAAGCTGGCCTATTTCATCCTTTGACCTAAACTCTATTTTTGTGTCCAGATTGCCTCTGGCAATCTCGGTTGTAGCTTTTTTCAGCTCTTTGATAGGGACAATAACACTAATATTCAACAACGATATTATCATAAAAATGAGCACACCATCCACTATGATGATCTGGATGATATTCGAGAACATGACACCAAGCAGTTGCTCTTCCATATATTGCGTTGTCATGAACACATGAACCTCGCCCAAATCGTTTTCCTCATGGATAATTTTCCTGCTAGTGTTCAGATAGCCTTGCGCAATAAACTCATCCACACTATCCAACCCGATTACACCACCGTCCTTTGTGCGTGTATATGCATATGTTGGTTCGATTTCCCATTCCTCAAGAATATATATGCCCACTACAATATGGTTTCTCATCTCAGAGCGGATCACATCCTCGATCCCTTCGCTGTGAAACGTGTATAATGGAGCGTGCAGCCCAATGGAAAGACGGTCTGCAGTTATGGCAAGAGACGTGTCCAAATCGTTTTTAAGTCTGTCACGTTCGGTTACGTAATTATAATAACCAAAAAGCCCTATAACTATGGTTAACATCAAAACAACAACAACACCTAGCTGGAGCATCAGGCTCTTTGAAAAAAACATCCGCATGCCCCCTCATATGTCAAATCTTGTAGTCTCCCAGCCGGGATTCCTCCCAATATTGCTCCACTTTACCGCTTTCTTCCAGGCGCGCTAGTCCCTTATTAAAGGATTCAATAAACTGATCATTACCATCAACCTGCTTGGATAACAGCAAATACAGCGGCGAAGTGCTGATTGACTTCCCCTCATAATGCGTTATGGATGCATACTCCTCAGCGGTGAAAACCCTTTCCATAATGTCATAACCAACATCAACCTCTGCGATGATAACATCAACTCTGTCTGCTAAGAGCTTCTGGAAGTTCATCTCATCCTCTGTTGCACGCTCTATCGTTATGTTACCGTTATTCTCGGCAGCTTCAAAATCATCACCATAAAAATACCCGGTAGTGCCGCCAATCTTATAACCGACCAAATCAGAAACAGTATCCCATGTGAAATTAAGTGTCTTTTTGTGGAAGAACATCACATTCTCGGTTGCTATGGAATCAGGAAAATAAAAGTCAGCTTCCCGTTCATCGTTCTTGAGCCATGGCAATGTGCCATGGTATTCGCCTTTCTTAGCGGCCTCCATGCTTCTTGCCCAAGGAAGATATGCATATTCAACCTCCACACCTTCTAAGGCAAACGCCTCGCTGACAATACGCGAAACCACACCCTCATGCAGCAGGTTCTCTGATACGTATGGCGCCCATTCGCCGCTGGCCAGCACGACCTTGTTCATGCCCGATCCATGGGATCCGGAATCGTTCTGCTGGGAACCAGTATCTGTGTAGTCACCTGTCCCGCCATCCCCTCCGGCAGGTGCTGGCGTAGTGCAGCCGCTAATAATCATAATCGTAATCAAGCCAAGAACAAGTGCAAATCCCATTTTGTCCGGCCAAGCCTTCATGAAAAATCCCCAATGATTAATTATTGTTTGCTCCCACTAATTAATGTCTATTGATTTGTTTAAACATTATACTATTATGTTTCCCCTGTCTTGCCACCCATCTCTTTCAGCTGATTCTCAAGCTCCCTTACCCGGTTCTCACTCTCCCTCAGCTTTTTCTTCAGCTCGACCATCTTCAATTCCCTGCCCACGGTCATCTTGCTGAACCGCTCGAGCTCATCCACCTTCCCTTCCAGCATATTCTTTGACTTCTCCACTTCCTTTGTCCTCTCCGCGACCTTTTTCTCAAGATCCTCGCTGTACCCTTTCAGTTTCTCCTGCGAAACCTTAAGGTCAGTGATCATCTGGTTGAAGGCGTATGCAAGCTGGCCTATCTCGTCGCCAGAAACAAACTCTACCTTCTTTCTAAGGTCCCCGCTTTTTCTGATATAATGGATAATACTGACCAATCTCTTTAGGGGTTTTGTTACCCATACGAAAATAACAATAACCAGCAAAGATATGGCAACAACCATCGACAGCCCCGCAACCAATATAGAATTAAGCACAAGGCTTCCTGTTTTCTGTTCAATAAAACTTAAAGGAACCCCCACCATCACTGTTGCAACATGTCTTTCATACCCCACGTTAACAGGGATGAAACTGATGTAGAATTTTTCACTTTCGATTGAATGGATTTCGGTGGTACCACCCTTGCTTTTAATTGCCTCAAAAACTTTTGGGTCAGTCAGTGTCTTGCCATGTTTTGAAGGGTCATTATGGAATATTATCTTGCCATCCATTCCAATAACCATGGCAAATGATATATCCTCATGGTCATCCACCAAATTCTTGCATTGTTTCTCAAAGCCTAACAGATTCTCCAATTCTATGCCAAATTTGAGCATCTTCTCCAAATTATTCGCTAAAACACCTCCTTCAATGAATGACTTTGATTGGATGGCCTTGGAGTATTCTTCCACAAAGTAACTGCTGCTATAGATAGTGTTAGCAACAAGTGATATTAGTATTACAACGAATGTAATAAGAACTATCTTAGCACGCACGCTAAGGTTCATCCTAATCCTCCCAGACAAAAGAATCAATAATCTCTGCCACCAGGAGCAGGTCGCTCTTTATAGAGATGTTGAGGGCATTGGCCCTTGCGAGGCTTATGCAGGGCTCACCCTTGACTGTCGGTTCGAATGGGAAGCTTGAAGGTTCCTCGCCGTCCACGAGGATGCCCTTTGCGATCTTTCCTGCCTCAAGACCCTGCTCGTATCCGGAAACAGTCATGGCGCAAAGGGTACCGTATGATATCCTGTCTGCCCAGAAACTGAAATCGGGAAGGTCGCTGTTTTCCGCCACCCATTGCAGCACTTCTTCATAAGGCACATTCGTCCCGTTCTCGTCCTTGAACGTGAATATTCCTATGAGCCCCACGGCATCAACAGTGGCCTGGTATCCGTTCATCTTCTTCTTGAAATCCTCGAAAGATGATATGGTGTCCCAGCTGACGACCTCTATGTCGCTGAGTTCATCTGCTATCCTGCCTTCCATCCTTTCCTTCACGGCCGGCCATGTCGCCCCTTCATCGAATACCACTGCTATCTTTTTCACTTCTGGCACAATCTCCCTCAGCAGGTTGATGGTCTCGATGGAGTGTTCCTCCTCCATCACACCCGCCACGTTGCTGCTTCCGGCAAAGCCGTAGACTGACGGGTCGGAGTTCACCGCGCTGAAGACGTGCGGCGTTTCGGTGCCCACGTAATCCTTCATCACGTATTTCTGCGCATTGTCATCATTGGTGTATATCAGGTCCGGCTTCCAGGAGTCGATCAAGTCCTTGGCCTCATTGGTCACATTGTCTATCCACTCCTGGCTGCTCTGCCTCTTCGTGTCCATCTGGAAGACCTTGTACTCCACATCCACGCCATTGAAGGCCTCCTTGAATCCGGCAAGCTGGTCGTCCGTCCATTTCCATGGGGAATGATAGCTCATGATATGAAGAACCCTGAATTTCTGTGTTGAGGCGTCTGAAGGACCAGGCGTTGGCTGGGTGTCCCCACCATCCCCCGCAGCAGGTGCTGGTGTAGTGCAGCCGCTAATAATCATAATCGTAATCAAGCCAAGAACAAGTGCAAATCCCATTTTGTCCGGCCAAGCCTTCATGAAAAATCCCCAATGATTAATTATTGTTTGCTTACACTAATTAATGTTTATTGATTTGTTTAAACATCCACCGACTTTTTTGTTTTTTCTTCGGTTACTTTCAGCTGCGCCTCAAGCTCCCTTACCCGGTTCTCCCTCTCCCTCAGCTTTTTCTTTAGCTCGACCATGCGCAGCTCCCTGCCAATGGATACCTTGCTGAACCGCTCGAGCTGGCTGAGCTTCACTTCAAGCTCGCCCTTGGATTTACTGAGTTCATCATGCACCTTTTTGCTTTCTGTAATGTCCTTGAACAATGCTATGAAATTGAGCGGTTCCCCTTTTTCATCCTTTATGTATGTCCCACTCGCAGACACGCTTGTTTGTTTTTTGCCCTTTGTCAGCGCAACTATCTCAAAATTTATAAGCCCACTAGTTTTTATTGCCAGGCCCATTTTGTTTTTGTGTTTTGGCAGCTCCCTTTCAGGGAAAAGCATGAACACTGGTTTCCCTCGGATTTCATTAGGAGCATATCCCCACAAAACGGAAAAGGCCTTGTTGACCTTGACCACATTGGCGTTCGCATCTGTTACAATAATGGCACCGCCCATCATATCAAGGTATTTCGCGGATTCCCTCAACTCTTCGTCCAGCTTCTTGCGCTCAGTGACGTCCCTCATCACGGCAAGTATAACATCCTTGCCACCAAGGGTTGCACGTTTTACACTGATATTAATCCAGAACAACCCCCCAGCCTTGTTCTTTGCAGGCCATTCAACCAATTGTGGCTCTCCCATACGGCCTTTTTCATCAATTGCATGGCCTCTTTCTGGGTATATGGTGGCTTCCCCGAACTCAAGTCGTTTATATTCAGTTTTAAGACCTCTTCTTTTGTGTAGCCGAACATTTCACTGGCACTCTTGTTTGCATCAATAATCCTGCCGGTCTTCATGTCATTGACAAATATCGCATCATTGGCACAGTCGAAAATGCTGCGGTATTTCTCTTCGGATTTTTTCATCGTATCAGTAGCTATCTTGCGCTTGGTGAGGTCCCTTACAACCGCCAGGATCCCGATTACATTGCCGCCACTCTTTATAGGTGAGCCCTGGACCTCTGCATGGAAAGTGGTCTTGTTTTTCTTCCTGATCTCAATTCCAAACGGCTTAACAGCCTTGCCACCAAGGGCCTTACGGAAAGAATTAAGGGATTTAAATAAACTGGTCTTTGTCAACACCTTTGCGAAAGTCTTGCCAAGGAGCTCGTTTCTTGCATAACCGGTTTTATCTCAACATCCTTGTTCAAGAACACGAATCTGCCTTTTGTGTCAAATATTATGATGGAGTCGCCCACTGTATCAGCAAGTTCCCTGTAACTTTCCCTGGCTTTTATCAGGGCCTTTATATCCTGCACCATTCATTTCATCCCCATACCCCATCCGTTATTCAAGGTACCAATGCACAATTACTATTTACTTCACTATTGCACTTCCACAACCTTGTCCACGAACATGGAAAGGTCCTTAATGAGCTCGCTTTCCACATCATCTTTCAGGCACATGAAAATGCCTTTGGTCCCTCCAGACCTCATCTTGGAAATAACAGAATGAGAGAACTTTATGACATTGGACGGCTCCTCGTAAACCAGGAGCGTTGACAGTGAATCAAAGACTATCCCCTTAACATTCTCCTTGATGATGACCTTTTGTATTGCTATGTCCAATTCGGTTAGTGCCTTGGGCGAGGAGACTGAAACAACCCTAAGGTTGCCGCTTGCATCACCGAACCCGGTCTTGGCAGCATCGATGAACACTATCCCTTGGGTATCAATGCCCATCTTTTGGAACATGGGAACAAGCGTGCTATAAGGTTTGTTGAGTGATACGTAGCATATGCTGCCCAGGCTCTTTGTTGACACCTTGGCAAAATCCTTCAGCCTTTCACCATAGTTGTTTTTCGGTATCAAGAATACTATGATGTCATTACTCTTAATCTCCTTTTCAATATAGCTGTCCCAGGCCATTCAGTATACTATTCGCAAAGACAACTTATAAACAATATTTAAACATATGGCTGTAAACCCTAAACATTGACACAAAAAATAAATACCTACCTAAATACCCATTTACCTATTTTGGCTTAACTTTTTCCGAGCTTTCTGGTTTTTCCGGCTTATTTGGTTTCTTTGTTTTCCCAGACTTCTTAGGTTCATTAACCTGGCGAACCTGTTGCCGGAGCATCCTTATGCCCTTTTCCGCCCGCCCCAGCCTTTTCTGATAGCCCTTCATTGCCAACACATATTCCTTCTCGGAACCCTTCGCCTCTTGAAAATACCTCACTTGCAGCTTCTTTATGGCATTCTCAATGGCCCGCTTTTCCCTTTCCAGCCTTTCCAGCCTCTTCCGCTTCCTTCTGGATGCAGTTGCCTTGTATATGATTATAATAGCAACAATCACCGAAACAATGAAGATTGCTATGTGAGTCCAGTTTTCCCTGAAAAAGCCAATTATGTTCTCCTGCTCAGCGCTCTGCCGCGCCCTTTCAATGGACAGGCTTGCCTCAATCTCGTCCGCCTTGCTTACTGCCTGGACAAGCTGGCTTTCAGCATCCTCATACATCTCCATGCCGAATGCCTCAATCCCATCGTTGAAAAGGCTTCTTGCGGCTGTTGCGTCTGCGCCAGATAGCTCCAGTTCATATACCCTGGTCTCGGCCTCGTCGATCAGCCCGTCCACCTCAACGGCCTTTTCCTTAAGGATTCTGACATAGTTTGCAAGGGATTCGGCACCCAGATAATTGCCCTGGGAAAGGAGCAGCCTTGCCTCAGTAAGCGTGTCATTCATCCTGGTTATTCCAAACCCGAGCTGCTGCATCTCCCCAATCAATGACTCAGCAATCGTGATGGCATTTGTTGCAGCGTTCATTGCTGCATCTGCTACAGCCTTCGGATCCGTGGCCATATCATCTGCCGCATACATGACTGTCCCAGCCTGGCCGGTCAGACCGACTGACCGGCCATTCTGCCCAAACGCACCCGTGACAGATGTGCTGCCAGCGGCAATGACGACAAGCAACGCAAGGAAAAGGTAGGTCTTTTGCTTTTCATTACTCTTGACCTTCTTGGCCTTTTCAATATCCTTCTCAATCTCCGCAATCTCTGCCCTGAGCTCGCGGTCATTCTCCTTATAGAATGCCTTGCTAATACTGGCTTGTTCGAAATACTTCACCTGGTTTTCCTTAAGCAGCTCCATTATGTGATTCCGTTCCCGCTCGAGCCTTTTTGCGGCATTACCCAGGCCGATCAGCCTTACTCGCCTCGACACCAGCCTTGCCCTTTCCTTCTTTATCTTTGCCAGCCTGGCCTCATGATCCATCAGAAGCCTCTTGTATTCTCCCTTGCCCATTTTACTGCCATCGAAATATCTGGACTGCAGATCCTTTATCATTTCCTTTATCACACTTTCCTCCTTTTTGAGGGATTTCAGCCTTCGTTTTATCATAACAACCCTAATCCTTAGGCGTGCGATGAACACAGCAAAAACCAGTACAATGCCAACACCCAACATCACTAACCAGTACTCATGCAAAAATCTGGCCGACACGATCCTGCCACCCACCTCAAGGGATGACGCCAGCACAGCCTCGTCTGCCCTTTCCTTTGCCCTTTCATAGTCCCCCCTCTCAAACGCCAGCAAAGAGAGGGAATACATCTTCCTGGATTCTGGGGTGTCTATGCCGTAAAAACCGGCCTCATCCATTCCATGCTTTATCTCATCCAGCAGGCAATTCACAACGAATGCGGTTTCCTTTATGTTGATTATTTTCCCTGACAGCTCCCATGCATTGTCATAGTCCCATTCATCCAGCGCAGACCTCGCCTGTTCTGCCAGGACCTGCAGATCAACAACGTAAAACCCGGAATCAGCCATTTCCTGTATGTCCTGCACTGCGTTCTGGAACAGCAGAATGGTCTCATTCTCGTTCGCGCTATGTACAAACAACACCATTTCACTAACAGCCTCCACTGAGGTCGTATTGATGCCTTTGCCTGCAATGTTTGCATCACCCTTCACGGTCAGCGTAAGGTTGTACCTGCCATACCTCGTATAGTTCGGGGCAGTTAATGCAACCCCGAACTGTTTCATGCTGCTAGCTTCCAGGCCATTTATGATGGCCGGGGTTATCTCCAAAAAAGTCTGGGGATGGCCTGCAACAGAAAGCATAGCACTGCTTATCACTGTATTCTCTCCTGTATTCGATATATTCACGTAAAAGGCCTGGGTTTCGCCCCTGCGCATGTCCAGCCGCTGGAGGGTATCCATTGATATGCCATACTCATACACAACTGTTGTGGTCGCGCCTCCGCCAACGCGTGTAGCCCCTGTCCCACCACCTGGGCCGCCGCCTGGTACAGAACAGTCTGCATCGTTGACATAAGAGCATCCAGCCCCGCATACGCCATCCATATCAGAGCAGGTCACACCCACAATGACGCATTCCGAGCCATTGACATTGCTGCCGCTCGCGTTCGCACACAAGGTCACTGCACCGCTCTGTGCAGATGAGCCAACTGTAACAACCAGGCTGCTGGTATTAGTGGCTGACTGGCTGCTCATATTGCCTATGTACATGCTGGTATTCCCCGATGTATTTGTCCAGCCAGAGGGCAGGCTCCAGTTGAACCATACATCTTCAGCAGTCTCATTGCCTATGTTCTTGATCGTTGCGCTGAGGTTCACACCTGAGGTGCTCTGCACAACCGATGAAGGGTATGTAATGATGTCCACACTCAGATAAGGCCCGCCCGTGTATGAGTTCAAGGTGCCTGTGGCAGTCCTGAACGCCGGCGAAGGCGTTTCAGATGCATGCGAAGCCGAGATGTTTATGGTTATGTTCCTATCATTGTCTTGCCCTTCGAATGTGGCGTTAACAATGAATTCCACTGCACCTTTTGCTGCAACGGTTGGGGATGGGTTTTCAGAACCATTATAAAAAACATCAAACGGCCAGTCATCAGTTATATCAAACTCAAGTGTGTCATCCCCTGTGTTGTTTATTGTGATATTGCCTATGGTTTTTACCGTGCTTATGAACCCCGAAGTAGTGCCAAGGATCGAAGGCGTGGCATTCCATGTATAGTCATAGATTGCTGTTATATTCTTTGTCGCCGAGTAGCCGGCATTGCCGTTTGTGTCGTTTGACCACACCCTATAGTAATATGTACCGCCAGTGACATCTATCACTATAGTGGCGTTCTCATATAACCCCGTTGAATTTTTATAATCCATTGTATCGTTGTTCCAGTCGCCTATCTCCTTCCACTGGAATATAACCGTGCTAACATTACTCGTATCAGTCACGTTCGACGTAACAGATATGTTCATGTTTGGGTCCACATCATCCGCTGTGTTGGGGTTAAGGACTATGCTATTCACCGTTGGCGGTGTGGACGCATCCACATGCAACGTATAATTAGAGCTTGACCAGTTGCTCGTCTCATTGTCATACGCCAGGCAGTTCCATATGTAGCTGCCGTCCAGCAGGCCGGAAACAGTGAATGAGGCGCTGGTGTTGTACTTTTCCGTGTAGTTCTGGTCGAAATGCTGGAATATCTCGGAAGAATTCAGCGCGCGGTTGTATATGGCGAGGTCGTCCATGGCACCGTTCATGTTGCCTGCACTACCCGAACCTACCTTCAGGTCAGATGAGCTTTGGTATGGTATAGTATCCTGGGCGACATTCTTGTCCTCAATGCCATTAAGATATGTAATTACCCTGCTGCCGTTCCATACCATAGCGAAATGATACCAACTCCCAGCACTTATGGTGCCTGAGTGCGCCCAGATGGCCTGACTGTCGCTGCCCGAGCCAAAAAACACCCTCATAATGCTGAACCCGCCATCAAGATAAATCGCATAGGAGTTGTAGTTGTCATCACTATCCGAACCCTTTGCCAGGAAGGTCTGATCCCCAACACCAACCAACTTGAACCAGAACGCTATGGTCCCATTGGTCGTAAGGTCCAGGGATGCAGAGTCTTTTACAAGTATATATTCATTCGCACCGCCGCCGAGATCATATGCGCCGAACCATTTGCCAGATGTGGAGCCATAAGTCGCTCCAGAGGCGTTGCCGCTATTACTTGAACCACTCCAGTCATATACATGGGTCCCGTTCTCCCCTATGAAGGAATCATTATTGAAATGGAATAACAGAACATTACCGGCACCGCCGCCCCCACCCTTCAGGTATTCATTGTCCGCACTCGAGAAACTGCCGCCAACATTATGATAAAGCTCAACGTATGACATGGGGTTTGAGCTGCTTGCATTGCATGTAAGTGAAACGGATTGGACATTCGTTACGTTGTTGTCTTCGGGCGATACCAGCAAAACATTCAGTGCACCAGCAGCCACTGCAAGGAAACATAGACTTATGAAAGAAACAAAGACTGCAGTAAAATATATGTTTTTCCTCTCCATGTTTATAATCAGTCGTTTGTGGATAATAAATGCGATTTAAACATGTAGCGGTTATATTTCAACATGATCTGTCCCCCGGAAACATGAATCAACTCTTGGTAATTTAAGAATAAAAACCACGAAACCCGGTTTTCATTAAGTTGTGTAGAAGCCAAACCAGATACAAAGAAGGCAATACAATAAACTGTCGAAGTGTCGGAACTGTCGAGTTTTTGATGATACCAATTTAAAGCTTAAAGGCCAAAAATCTACCATGAAAAGGGTAATAGGCGTATTTTCATCGAAGGGAGGCGTGGGAAAGACCACGTGCGCCCTGAATCTGGCCATGGCAATGCACGAGTTCGGCAACGAGACCATGCTAGTGGACTGCGACATAAAGAACTCCAACCTAGGCCTGCATCTGGGGATCTATGACTTCCCCATAACACTGCAGGACATACTGGAAGGCGACATGAACTTCCTTGAATCCGTGCACGTGCATTCTTCAGGGCTTAGGATAGTCCCTGCATCCATCTCGCTCCGTGAATTTAAAACCGACTTGAGCAAGCTTTCCGACATATTCAGCCAGGTAAAGCATGACCTTGTCCTTGACACCCCGCCTGGTGCAAATGAGGATGTGGCAGCGCTCATAAATACTTGCACTGACGTTGCTGTGATAACCTCACCGGACCTGCCTTCTGTAACAGACAGCATGAAGACAATCCAGATGGCAAAAGACCTGGGAAAAAGGGTCAGGGGACTGATAATAAACCGCGCCGAGGGCAAACACGAGCTGGATCCGAAAGACATAGAAAAGGTATGCGGCGTCCCCATAATAGGCATCGTGCCCGAGGACAAGAATGTCAGAAGAAGCCTTTACAACAAGGTACCTGTTGTGAGATACAAGCCACACGCCCCGTCGGCCCTTGCGCTGAAAAGGATAGGTGCAAATATTATTGAAAAAGAGTATTCGCCGTCAATTTTCACAAGGCTTAAGTCGTTCCTGTTAAGCTAGGCTGACAGGTTCCCGGATTTATCCCAAGAATTCAATCTGCTCCTTCGCGGGGCTTTCCCGCTATATCACTTTCCAGCATGTAGAACTTTTTCTTCTTGATGAGCATGCCCTTTACTATCCTTTCATCCTCCATTTCCCTGAGGTATTCGTTTGACCTTACCCTTGAAAGGCCCAGAATTTTCCCTAACTGGGCGGGGTTTAGGCGCGTCTTTTCCTGAAGAATCCTTACTATCTCTTTCTTAACGTTCTTCTTCCGTTTGCTCTCTCCATCTTTCTTCACACCAACGACAACATCCTTCAAATCCTCGACCTTTTTATTCAGGTTCTCCAGCTCCGACTGTATCTTTTTCACGCTGCCGTCTTCGCTGTCAAATGCTATGGTGTTGGAGCTTTTCTCGATAATGTGCTTAAGGTCGAACATCACTTCAACGTCGTCTTCTTCATCATCCTTCTTCCGCATTCTGACCATGTTTAATATTGTCGGTCGACAGATATAAAAATACCCCCCGACTTTCTACTAATATATATACTATATAGGTAATATGCACCTGTCGGCGACATTTTAAACGTATTATACTACACTTTAAACCCACAAAAAGGATAAAAAACACTTTAAAAACCATATAAGACAATATGCGAGCTTTTTTACCCCCGTTTTTGTACGAAGGAATATAGACTTCGACACTTATATAATCCATCAGGTACAGTGTTTTGCGTTGTTTTTCGATGCATCTCTTGTCTGTGGGGTATCTGATGAGAGTATTTTGTGGGGTAGAGGAAAGGAAGAGCCAGGCAAAGGCTACTACATTCTTAGTTCTGTTTATGCTTCTTGTTCCCACAGTGCTCGCCCTCAGCTACACGAACCACGAAGCAAGCCTCACAGGAGCAGCCGTAGGCAACACAGACCCCACAACAACAGCAGCCACAGTATCCACAATAACTACAGACACCTCAGGCATTGATGACATTAATTCTCACCCACAGACAACAGAAACAATCACTTCCGGCGGCGGCGATGGTATAGATTTCCCAGACCCCACAGACAGCACAGACCCGCCGCCGCCGGATACCCCACAACCAGAAGACCAGCCAGAACAAACAGACCCACCGCAAGAAGAACCCCAAACCCCAGAAGAAGAGCAGCCAGACCAGCTGGGTGAGCAAGGGTCGCCCCAAGAGCCCCCAACGGATGAGCCGCAACCCCCACAACCCGAAGAAGAGCAGCCCGAGCAAAATCAAACAGACCCAGATACACAAACAAATCCATGCGAAGGCGTCATCTGCATTGATTCATTTCTGACATGTATTGACGGATTCAATTCCACATGCCCAAACACATGCAATCCGGAAACAGGCCTTTGTGGTATATGCACACCCGATTGCACAGGGCATGATATTCCAACCGAACCAGCAAATGAAACCGGGACCAATGATACAGTGACCGAAGAACCCATCATCAACGAAACCGAAATAAACGGGACTGAAATAAACGAGACCCAGCCAGCAGCCAATGTGACCGAACCACTAGCCAATGAAACCAATATAACCGAGCCAATACAGCCCGAACCCCCCGAACCATGCAATACCACATGCGGTGAATGCGATATTCTGGACGAAGAGAACTGCACATGCTACGCAAACGAAAGCTGTCAGCCAAGCCAGCCCATACCCGAATGCATAACAGACCCTGACTGCGATGATAGTGTTTCATGCACGGCTGATGCCTGTTTTAACGGAACATGCCAGTACCAGTCCATAATCCCATGCTGCGGTAACGGTGACTGTGAATTGGTAGAAAGCTTTGAAACATGCCCATCAGACTGCGACCAACCGTTACCATTGGAACCGGCGTTCAATATAATCGTTGACGCGCCGGAAAGGGTAACCCGCGGCACAACAGCCGAATTCTCCGCGACCATTGAAAATACAGGAGCAGGCACTGCGTTAAATGTTAGGCCTTACTGGATTCTGCCGGAGGGGCTGCAGCTCATTGCATCGACCAATGATTGCGATACTGGCGTGCTACTGCCAGGCACATTCTGCACTGCTACTGCCCAGATTTACGTCGAGCCCATGTCAATCGGCAGGAAGGAGATAAGGATTCTGGTGGATTATGAATAAGGGGGCAGGAAAGAATGGTGCAGCTGGAAAAAAGAGAAAGATAATGAAATCCCAGTCCGAACATCACCACTTATTCCTATCCATGATCACACCATTCTCGTTCCTTTACATAATCCTTGCAACATCAATGATAGACCCCATGCTCGGCGTCGTGATTGCAATCCCTGCAATCCTGATAGAGCACCGGATGAAAAGCAGCATGAGCGGCCAGGCCGAGATGGTAATCGGCCTAATCATAATCTTGCTCACATCCACATTCGTTGTCGCGCAAACAATGAACCAGTCAAACATCAGCAATACCAGTGACAGTATTGATGGCATAACAGGCCTTGTTGCATTCAACGGAACAAACGGGACACAAAATACCACCAAAATAGCAGAGCATTCGTTCTTCATGGAGGTATGGGCTGATACAAACCTGAGAATTGAATATAACAACACAAGCGGCACAGCAACCGCAACCCTTCGTATGGACAATGGCTCTACAATCCCCGATCATAACATATCATTCTACCTTGACGACGCGCCAGCTGGTGCAAACTATACTAGCCAGAGCGGCGAAGCAGCGTTGACGCTCAACGCATCACCTGGCCAGTATATGTTGAAGGCGTTGTTTGACGGAAGCACCGCACTTTATCTCAATCCATCCGAAGCGGAAATGGAAATAGAAATCCTGCTGGCCAACATGTCCAATGTATCCGTGCAGGAGATAAAGACCGTACAGGATAAGGCCGTTGTCGGTAGCCCGGTCGGATGGACCAAAACAATAGAAGTAAAAAACACCAACGAAGCCAGCGTCAGTTACGCGGAGATACGGATAAAGCTGCCTAAGAATTCAAGCAACGTGACGGTGAAAAAGACGGAAGACGGAAGCAGCGGCACGAACACTGATACACTAAGAAAGTCCAGCATAAGTGCGGCCCAGCAGGCTGAAAAAAGTGTTGTGCAAGACGCCGAATCAGGCGAAAACAAATGGGTTGAAGACGAGATACCGGCCAACTCCTCCATCACATATGAGATAGAGTATGAGACCCCAGCACCTGAAAAGACTGAAACAGAAGTTGACTATTATAAGCTGAAGGACACGCCGTTCGGATACCAGAGAATCATACACGTGAGCCATGAGAACGATGATGTACACTATTACAATGTCACGGTTTATGCTACCTATGAGGAATGGATGAACGGCTTCCTTGATTTGTTGTGGCTGAATGGCACAGATGAAATCTTTGATGAACCGACATCCATACTTAACGACCCACGGTTCAATGTGACTTTCCTAGACACAGACGGGAACGGCAAGAACGACACAGTGGTGTTCACAGTCCCCATGCTCTCTGCTGCTGATTATGGGCTGTCAGGATACTCGTGCGCAACAAACATTGATTCTCTTGGGTGGAGCGCAGTAAACAAAAACGACTATTCAGGTACATGGGTGCCTGATTACACCTGCCACTCGGAGGGGTCAGACTGCCAGCTTGTGAACTTTACTGTGGACAGGAGCTATTTTGTAACAGGGGCGGGTGAAGCGGAAGGCTATATCAGGATCACACTCGCAGACGATGGCTCTTACTGGTTCCCTACATATGCCGATACCCCAGCCGACTGCTCGGATTATGTTGACCCCGAGGTGCCACGTGCCTGGATCTGCAACGAGACGTGCGGCACAGGACCGCCGGCGGGAACCGTTGGCACATGCAACCTGACAAACCAAGGCTTCAATGAAACCAACTTCTCGGTATATGTCCGTGCACAGAATAAGGTCATAACACAACTTTTTGCTATTAATTATACATGGTGCTGGTTGCCTTCAAAGCCCCAGCTTTCAAACCCCAACGCAACAACCACAGCTGGCTATGAGGTAGGCGGCTGGGGGGAGACATGGAACTTCTCATTGGTCGTTACTGAGCCACAGAACCAATGGGTGAACCTTTCTCTTTGGCTGAGGAGGCTGAGTAGTGATCCATGGTATTTCGGCGGAGATGTCAATGTCACATCACCTTATCCGAACAGTTCCTACATAAATTACAGTGGGTTTGACTGTAATGATATATACGACGAGTTTAAGTATAAGTTCAACGCCAGCGACCCGGACAACTACAAAAGCAATACATCTGAAAACATATTCGCAATAGAAGAGGATGACATCAATGTGTGGAACATAAGCCCGGCAGCCGGCGCTATTATAAACAGGACAGATTATACCAATTTCACTTCAGGGACCTATGACAAGGACAACAAAAGCTCATACGGCGGGATTGGGGGCAGGGTATGGATATCCACATATAGCTATGAACAGAACACCAGTTTTCTGTTGAATACGAATAATACAGGAAACCTTGTCAGGACATTCACACCGGCTGGGTGGTGCGAGGATGAAACCAAATATTATCTTGGCGTGCACTACTGGAGGGCAGAAACCAGTGATTCGTGTGTTAAGACCAACATAACGGATAAGATTAACTTTACCCTCATTGGCACACTCATAAATACGCTCGTGACCCCGGACGGTAGCACGAATTTTACCCAAGGAAATGATATCACACTAAGGGCAACAACAGCGGATGATTGCGGAAACAGCAAGACAGCCAGTTCTACAACAATCATGACAATAGATAACGGTACGCATTCATATAGCTGCACGGGCGATGCCACTGGCGAATGCACAATAAGCACGAATATCAGCTTTAACACTGGCTGGTACAATGTTTCCTCAACATCGAACATAACAAATTACAACGACGGAACAACGCTTAATGAAAGCCAGTTCTATCTGGAAGCCTACAGAACCGTCTTCAACCAGTCAGTTGACCCGTCTTCGGCCTATTATTCATACGAAGACTGGAACTTTTCCGTCTTGGCCACATCAGGAGACAGCACACCCATGGATATAAAACTCTATTTAAAGAAAGGCAGCGGCAATTTCGCAGAATACCCCTCCAAATGCGAGAACCAGACAACAACGAGATGCAATGATTGCGAGAACCAGACGGTTTTCTGGTTCTGCAACTTCACATCTGATGATGTTGATACATGGTCCTATAAGTTCATGATGGTCAATAATGACACAGCCGAGAATGAGACAGAAACATCTGGCACTGATTTGTTTTATGTCAATGCACCTCCGGCAGTAGCCATCCCCCTAGAGAACGTCACACAGAACCCTGAAACGGGTGAGTGGGGGGGCGGCAACTTCACATTTAACGTTACAGTGAACACTACCGGTGTAAATAACGTGACAGTGTACCTTTGGATCGGGAACAATTCCAATGGGCCCTGGACGCTCACAGACCAGGATGATTATACAATACCACCAGGCGGATGGCAGCAGTTCAATTTCACGAAGAAATTCTATTGTGATGATGTAGGAGGCAAGTATTTCTTCTTCAACGCAACCAACAACAACCAGACAACGAATTCAACAACGCCCCAGTTCTTCAACGTGACAAAGGATTATACAACATACCAGGTGATAACCGGAAACAGCAGTATTGCAAACAGAAACAACACCCAGACACGGCTTTTCCTGGTCGAATGGAATGACCAGAACGGCAGCGACTTAATTGATGCCGTTATAAACCTTTCAGTAACATATGACACCGATAATTCATTCTGGGATTCATTGGGCACAAACACGACCAATTCTAGCGGTCACTTGGTCTGGGATTTTGACCCGACATGCAGTGCCCCCAGATATGAGGTTGGTGTAAGGAAATGGAAGGCATTCATAGAGGATGATGCATGCTACTTTGATAATTCAACACCAAACTACAATGTAACGGTAATGGGCGATTTCAACACAAGCATAGAAAACCCGGACCAGACGCCAACAGCAAATGATTATTACAGTAGGGGCGACAACATACCGTTTGCAGGGGCAATAAGGGATGACTGCGGTGTTACGCTGAGTGGTGTTAACGTCACATTCTATGCCGATGGCCCGATACTAGGAACGTGCGGCGATGACGAGAGCGTTACAATGGTAGTTCCGGGTTATTACCAATGCGACTGGGACTCTGAGAATGCCACCCTCGGATGGTATAACACAACCGCGAACACAACACTGGATTATTACTACAACGGAACCAAAACCAACTACAATGACACATCAGGCGGCTGGATATACATAAAGACGCCACCTTCCCTGAAGGCATCCAACGTGACCCCAAGAACAGGAGGCTGGGGAGAGAACTCCACATTCTTCGTCAACGTAACA
>Ga0180433_10000663_pt1 | contig 58749 bp, 54 predicted proteins | sample SS_ome_8_FD_132980 | JGI IMG/M metagenome (GOLD analysis project Ga0180433, IMG submission 132980) | Hypersaline lake sediment archaeal communities from the Salton Sea, California, USA - SS_1_D_1 metaG | ecosystem: Environmental > Aquatic > Non-marine Saline and Alkaline > Hypersaline >... | reverse complement strand
TCCCCTTGCCAGAGACGCGCCTCGAGCTCGGCGAGGGCGATGGTTACGCCACCCTCCCAGTCCGGAGCGATCGTCATCTTGAACGGGCCGCCGCTGCGGATCGCGTCGAACGTCGACTTGTTCCCGTCGATTCCGACGCAGATCAAGTCGAGACCGGCGGCTTCGACCGCTTGCACGCCGCCCATCGTCAGCTCGTCCCACGCGCCCCAGATGCCGTCGATCTCGGGATGAGCGAGGAGGATGTTCTCCATCGCCGCGCGGCAGTCCTCACCGGCGCCCGGGAATTTGGCGACGTGGCTCGCGGCCACGGTGATCTCCGGGTACTCGGGGAGCATCGCCTCGAGCATCGCGTACCGCTGGCGCGGGCACGGAACTTGGTCCCAGTGCAGGACCGCGATCTCGCCGGCGCGGCCGAGCGCGTCGAACAGCCACTGGGTCATCTTGACCCCACCCTCGAAGTCGCTCATGCCGACGTCGAACGTCTGGCCCTGGCCACAGCCGTAGCCAGTGGTGATCAGCGGGATCCCGGCGGCCGCGCAGGTCTCGGCGAGTTCGCCGATCGACCCGGCGGGCGGGAAGAAGATGTGGATCGCGTCGACGCCCATCTGCACCCAAGTGAGTGCGGCGTCGATCACCTTCTGCATGTCTCCGCCGCCGTCGACGGTCAGGATCTCCCAGCCGTTGTCCTCGCAGACGGCTCGCCACTGGTTGGCCATCCGGCTCGGCACCGGGCTCGACAGCCCCTGCGCGCCGACACCGATCGTGCGGTCAGCGGCCCAGGCGGCGAGTGGCAGAAGCGCCACCATCGCCAGTGCGAGAACGAGTCCGAATCTCTTCCAATGCATCACGACACCTCCCTGTCTCTACCCTGTGTCCGTCTAGCCACCCATTTCCGCGCTTCGTTCGTTCCGAGACATCACCTCCCGGTCGCTGAGGTTTTCGAAGGGCCTTCCCATCGATGCCGAATCACATCTCCCCGCCTGCGAGCTGCGCGTGGATCGGTGAGATCTGCGCGTAGGCTGCGGAGAAGGTCTCGGCGAGGGCGCGGTAGACGGCCGATGCCGCCGGGTCGGGTTCGATCCGGTCTTCGACCCGGATCATCGTGTCGGCCGCCTGCTCGAAATCGTCGTAGGCGCCGAGTGCGACGTAGGCCGTCATCGCTGCGCCGATGCAGTTCGCTTCCTGCGCGGCGCCGAGCGTCCAGACGGGCCGTGCGATCGCACTGGCGAGGATCTCCAGCCACGTGCGGCTCTTCGCTCCTCCACCGACGACGCGCAGCGCGCCGAACGGACGTCCGGTTCCACGTTGCAGCGCGTCGCAGAGAAGGCCGATGTTGAGGCTGATCCCCTCGAGGACGGCGCGGAGAACGTCGCTCCGCGTGTGTCCGAGGTCGAGCCCGAGCAGGGCACCGCGCGTGGCGAGATCATGGAACGGCGCCCCGCCGCCCCGCATGTGCGGGAGGAACAGCAGACCGTTCGCTCCCGGGGGAGCGGTCGCTGCCGCGGCGTCCATCGCGTCGAACGGACTCCCTCCGGAGTCAGCCGCATCGCGCGTCTCGGCCAGGCAGATCTGGTCCTTGAACCACTCGTGCACCACCCCGGCGGAGTAGGTCGCCAGCTGGCTGACGTACATCCCCGGGACGAGGTGGCAGAGGTTGAACGGTCGCATCTCCGTGTCGAACACGCACTCCCGGCCGGCGACGGCGACCCAGGACGCGGAGCCGATGTAGTTGTACGCGGTCCCTTCGGCGACGACGCCCGCGCCGACGGCGGCGCAGGGGACGTCCCCACCGCCGAGAACGACCGGCGTCCCCTCGGCGAGTCCGGTCGCGTCGGCTGCCTCGGATGTGATGCGTCCCACGACGACGTCGCTGCGCAGGATCTCCTCGGGGAGCTTGTCGAGATCGAGGCCGAGCTCGTCGACGAAGTCCTGCGCCCATCGTCGCTCGGTTACGTCGAGCAGGCCCGTGTTCGACGCGTCGGAGAAGTCGGTGACGAAGCGGTCGGTCAGCCAGTGGACGAGGAGGTCCTTCGTTCCCAGGAAGAGGTGCGCATCCCGATACGTGTCAGGCTCGTGTTCCTGGAGCCAGAGGAGCTTCGCCGCCGGATAGAGCGCGAGCTCGAGGCCGCCGCCGGTGCGACGGTAGAACGCCTCCCAGCCGATGCGCTCCTCGATCCTCTTCGCCTGTGCTTGGCTGCGGTGATCGGCCCACAGGAAGACGCGATCGCGGAGAACGCGCCCGTCCCGGTCGACGGGGATGCAGCCGAGCATGTGCGCGCTGAACGCGACCGCGGCCACGTCCTCCTTGCGGAGCTTCGCTCGCTCGAGGACGGCCGCTGTCGAGCCGACGAACGCGCGCTTCCAGTCTTCGGGATCCTGCTCGGCCCAGCCCGTCTCGGGGTACTCGGTGGGGTACGGCAGGTAATGACTGGCGAGGATCGTGCCGTCGGGGCGGAACAGGGTCGCCTTGTTCCCGGTGGTGCCGAAATCGTGTGCGAGGACAATCTCTGGGGTCATGACAGAGGTGCTGCTTCTCCTTCCACGGTCTGGGCGAACGTCTTCGCCGTTCTCTGCTGGGTCTCCGGATGGGAGCGTGCCGTTGCCTGGAACGAGACGCCCTCTTGCACGTGCGTTGTCATGCACGCGATCGGGTCGTCGTGCGCGGCGTACGCCAGGCCGCGAATGCGGAGGATCGGCGCAAGAAGCGGCACGCCGAGCAGGTCGGCGACTTCTTGAGAGAGGAGTTCCGAAGCCTCGAGCCACCGTTCGCAACGGGCGACCGAGACCGCAAAGCGCTCCCTCAGGGTGGCGAACAGCGACCCGCCGACGAGATGGTCGGCGTCGAATCCTGCGAATCGGGACGCTGGCAGATAGGCGTCGCTGACGAGGACAGGACGTTCGTCGACGGAGCGGAGCCTGCGGAACTCGATCACCGGCGCTTCGGCGGGAAGGTCGAGGGCTTCAGCGATCACGGCGGGGGCCGTGCAGGTGCGGCAATGAACGATTCGGTTCAACAGCTGTCGCTCGCCGCGGAATTGTGCGGACAGGCTCAGCTCGTCGCTCAGCAAGGCCAGCTCGACGTACGACGCGTGCCCGACGAACGTGCCCCGGCCGCGCTCTCGGCGAAGCCATCCGCGATCGAGCAGTTCCCGCGTCGCTCGGTTCGCGGTCGGGCGGGAGACGTCGAACGCCGTGGCGATCGAGTCCTCGGCCGGGAATCGATCTCCGGGATGCAAGTGGCGCTCGAAGATGAACCGCTCCAGCAGTCGATAGAGCTGGTAGTAGAGCGGAAGGGAGGACGCGTCGGAGAGCGCGAATCGATTCCGCTGCGCGAAGTCGGCAAGGGTTGACGAGTGAGCGGCCACCCGCGGATGATAGTCTTGTTATGTGAGGCTGTCAAGCTAATGTCATATTCAGAGTGCAACGCGGTGTTTGGCGGCGCCGCAGGCGACTGCCTATTGTCATCGCAACATTTCAAGCGGGTGACTTGACGTGGCTTCCTCGACGCGGCACACTCACCACAGCGTAAGGAGGGACCATGTCGCAACGGGCGGACGATCGAGGCAGCTTGCTGGATGCGTACGCCGGCCAAGCGCAGATCGAATTGGTGACGGACTCACAGATTCCCCTGTACTACCAGCTCGCGCGGATCTTGCAGCGATTCATCCGCGAAGCGGGGATCAGTGCGGGGGATCAGTTCCCATCGGAGGAAGCGATCGGGAAGTGCTTCGGGGTCAGTCGGCCGACGGTCAACAAGGCGATCCAGGAACTGCTCAACCAGGGCTGGCTGAGGCGGGTGCGCGGCAAGGGAACGTACGTCGAAGAGGACCCGCGGGTGCAGCTGGCGCTGCTCGGGGACACCATGAGCCCGGTCGACGCGTTCCCGGAGGGCGCGGTCTCGTACCGACTTGTCGGACGCCAGGTGATGGGGGCGCCGCAAGACATCGCGGCCGACCTGGGCGTGGAGCCGGGGACGCCGACGCTGTTCATGCGTCGGCTTCGTGCGCTGCACGAGCATCCCCTCTGCCTGTGCGATTCGTTCCTGTCCGCGGCGCGGTTTCCGGGGCTCGGCGAGACGCCGTTCGTCCGCGGGAGCCTCTATGCGACCCTCGAAGAAGCGTACGACTGCCCGCTCCAGCGCTCCGAGCGCTGGGTCGAGGCGTCGGAGGTCGTCGAGCGCGAGGCAGCGGAGCTGCTTCAGCTCCCGCTTCTCAGTCCGATTCTCCTCCTGTCGGGGGTGACCTACGGGCTGCGCGACGGCGCCCCGGTGGAGGTGATCCGCTCTCGCTTCCGCGAGGGGATCAGCCTGCTGAGCACGGTGAAGCGGGACGCGCTGCGACGGCGGCCGCCGGAGACACCCTCCGGCTAGGTCCCCGATTCGCCCGACCGGGCGACGAACGAGCCCACGAGTTTCGGGCTCCATCTCATTGCACATCGACCAGAGAACACGAGAGGCGCGAAGGAGGAACCGATGGCGAAGAAGTACATCCTGGCCCACGACATGGGAACGGGAGGGAGCAAGGTCGTCCTCTACGACGCGGACGGAACCCTGATCGCCAAGGCGTTCAACGCCTACGAGACGATCTACCCGCAGCCGCGATGGGCCGAACAGCGTCCGGAGGATTGGTGGAAGGCGATCGTCGCCGGCACCCGAACCGTGGTTTCCGAGAGCGGGATCGACCCGAAGGAGATCGCGGTCATCTCGTTCGACGGCCACGGGATGGGGAACGTTCCCGTCGATGAGAAGGGGAACCTGCTGCGGGAGAGCACGATGGTCTGGTTTGACTCTCGGAGCTCCGATCAGGCGGCGTCCGTCCTCGACAAGATCGGGCTCGACGCGTGGTACCGGATGACCGGCTGCGCGTTCGAGCCGGCGTTCTACACCGGCTTCAAACTGATGTGGTACCGCGACCACGAGCCGGAGCTGTTCCGGAAGACGCACTGCTTCCTCGGGACGAAGGACTACATCGTCCTGCGGATGACCGGAACCCAGCAGACCGACCCGTCGGACGCAGGGTTGTCGGGCTTCTACGACATTCACCAGTGGGACTACTCGGACGAACTCCTCAACGCGGCCGACTTCCCGCGGGAGAAGCTCCCCGAGGTGCACCCGTCGACACACGTGGCCGGGGACCTGCTCCCCGGGCCGGCCGAGGAGCTCGGCCTCCCCGCCGGGATTCCCGTGGTCGTTGGAGGCGAGGACGTCCCGTGCACGGCCGCCGGGGCGGGCGTCGTGACCGGCGATCGCGTCTACACCTACATCGGTACGTCAGGGTGGATGTCGGTCGCGAGCGGGACGCCGCTCACCGAGGGCTCGGTACGGGTGGCGAACTTCTGCCACGTCATTCCCGGGATGTACACGCCCCAGCTGGGCGTCTACTCGGCCGGAAGCACGTACCAGTGGGTGCAGGACCAGATTTGTCGCCAAGAGGCGGCCGAAGCGAAGAAGACGGGCGAGGATCCATTCGTGGCGATGGAGCGGCTCGCGGCAGAGTCGTCGATCGGATCGGACGGAATCCTCTTCCTGAACACATTCGCGGGCGGTGGAAGCGTCCACGCGGACAACCCCGATCTGAAGGGTGCCTACGTCGGGATCGGTCCGTCGAACACGCGAGCGAACCTGGTTCGGTCGGCGATGGAAGGTGTGAGTCTTGATCTCGGGCTGATCCTCCAGCATTTCCGATCTCTCGGCGTCGTCGCGCCGAACGTTCGGCTCGTCGGCGGCGGAGGGAAGAGCCCCATCTGGCGCCAGACGCTGGCCGACGCGTTCGATGCGGACGTCGTCATTTCCAACATCGGCCAGGAGGCGGCCGCGCTCGGCGCGGCGATGATCGGCGGTGTCGGTGTCGGAGTCTGGAAGGATTTCGAGATCGTCGACACGCTCACGGAGACGGTCTCGGTCACGAAGCCGGATCCGGCCGCCGTCGAGCGTCTCCAGAAGCTCCTGCCGATCTTCAAGGATGCCGTCGCCGCGATCAGCGACATCTGTACCCGGCTGGCGGCCGTCGGACAGGGGTAGCCGAACGCGGCAGTGGTTGGGAGTGACGGTGGGACGGATCGGAGCGATCTGCTTGACAGGGGCTCACAGAAGCATATAATGACGTAAAGCCCTGCTTACAGCCTAATCGGCTGACGTGCAGGTTGCGCCAGGCGGCCCGGCGAGGTGACTTGCCCAAGCGTCAGGTCCTCCGTGGCACCGGTCGGATGCGTGTCCGTGCCCACCGTCTCTCCACTGGCGATCGAGGCAACGGCCTCGATTGGTTGCGGCTCGTGCATGTGCTGGCCAACGTCGGTGAAGCGCCGACGGACCTCGAGAAGGACTGCTTCGTGGGTTGAGGAGCCTGAGCGCGACAGCAGGCAAGATTGCGGGAGTCCACGCCTTCGGGCGCAGGGAGCACGCAGAGGCATCGAGGTAGAAGGAGGAGCTACATGAGACATGTGGGAAGAGTTGGCACGGTTGCGCTGCTGGTTCTGCTGGCTGGCGGGCTTCTCGTGTCGGCCGTGGAGAACCCGCTTCAGGGGCGCGAGCCCGCTCCGCGCGGGGGTGGGGATACCCTCGAGTTCGCGATGGTTACGATCGCGACGTCCGTCCAGTTCTGGGTCCCTGTCTTCCAGGGTTTCAAGGACGCTGCGGCGATGCTCGGCGTCAAGGTGCAGCACCTCGGTCCTCCGGGAGGAGAGATCCAGGAAGTTGCTGACACGCTGGAGACCCTTCTGGCGTCCGGCGTCGACGGCGTGGCCGCGTTCGTGGCGGTTCCGGGGTCTCTCGATGTCGTCATCGAGAAGTACATCGCCGCCGGAATTCCGCTCACCATCCTCGCGACCGGTGACGAGGCGGCGACGAAGTACGGTCTCGCCTACATCGGGCAGGACAACTACGCGGCCGGCATCGAGTGGGGAAAGAAGATCCTCAACCTGCTCGGTGGAACCGGAAACGTGGCCGGGAAGCGCGTTGCGTTCCTGACCGAGAATCCGGGACAGACCTCGCTTGAGGACCGGATGGACGCCGGGATGACGATCCTCGAACCCGAGGGTGTCATCATCGACGTACTCGACACGACCGTCGACCGCGGCGTCGCCTACGGCGTCGTCGAGAGCTACTACCTGGCGCATCCGGATACGGCCGGGTTCTGCTCGGTCGACACCACGGGAAGCCCGGTTGCGGCGACGTTCATCGAGAACAACGACCTGGTGGGCCAGGTCTTCTCGGCCGGCTTTGACCTCACGGCCGAAGTCGTTCAGGGTCTGTCGAACGGGAGCATGGCGTTCACCGTCGACCAGCACCCGTACTCCGAGGGATTCCTCTCGATGATGCAGCTGTATCTGTGGTCGACCCTCGGCCTCAAGCCGTCGTGGGTGAACACGGGTGGTCACATCGTCACGGGAGAAGACGTGACGCTCTACGGCCTCCAAGACCTCGTCGACGGCGGCTACCGATAGGATAGGGATCATCTGAACTCGACCGTGGGCCTTCTTCGCTCTGGGGAAGGCCCACTTTCTCCTACGGGTCTCAGAACAAGGGGAGGTCTCGATGGCGCGAACGATGATGGAGATTCTGGAGCAACACAACACGGCGGTCCTCGGTAACGACTACGAGAAGATGATCGCCGACTACACCGAGGACGCCGTTCTCGTTACGATGTCGGGCGTCTTCATCGGCAAGGAAGCGATCGGTGGTGCCCTGCAGGGTCTGATGCGTGACATGCCGGAGATGAAGCCGGTCGATTCGCCGACCAACTTCCTCAAGATCGAGGGAGACATGCTGCTTCTTCGCTGGTCTGCAGAGTCTGCCCGGGGGACGATCACCGACGCAGTCGATACGATCGTCGTCAAGGGCGACAAGATCTGGCGGCAGACGACCAGCTTCGAGATCGTCCCGAAGTAGTCTCGCGGTGAGGCGAAGGTGGTGGGGGAAGGGAGCGTCTCCGTGAGTCGATCCGACGGATTGCAGGTTCTCGCCTTCGAGGGCGTCGACAAATCGTTCGGCGGTGTCCACGCGCTGAAGGACGTGTCGTTCAGTGTCCTCGCGAGTGAGGTCCACGGTCTCGTCGGCGAGAACGGCGCCGGGAAGAGCACACTGATCAAGGTGACCGGCGGCGTTCATCGCCCCGATGCAGGTCGGATCCTCCTCGAAGGGGAACCGGTCAGCTTCCACGGTCCGAGGGATTCGGAAGCGAAAGGGATCCGCATCGTCCATCAGGAGGTGCCGATCTGCCTCAACTTGACCGTGGCCGAGAACATCTTCCTCGATCCGTCACCCCCGCGGCGCGGGATGCTCCTCGATCGCAAGGAGATGACCCGTCGCTCTGCGGCACTCCTCGAGCGGCTCGGGATCGAACTCGATCCGCGGCGGAACGTCGGCGGCTGCTCTCCCGCCGAGCGGCAGCTGATCCTGATCGCGAAGGCGTTGGCCGAGGACGCGCGAGTCGTCATCCTCGACGAGGCGACGTCGTCCCTCTCCGACGCCGAGGTGAAGATCCTGTTCGACGTCATTCGCAACCTCAAAGCGCACGGGACGACGTTCCTGTTCGTCAGTCACCGGCTAAACGAAGTCGCCGCGATCTGCGATCGGATCACGGTACTGCGAAACGGTGAGTACATCGGGACGTACGAGGACTCGGACCCTGAGTTCCTGACGGAGAAGATCGTCGGCAAGGAGCTGGAGAACGTCGTGCGCAAGCGCGACGAAGCGCCTCGGGATCGCGAACTGGTCCTCGAGGTGGAGGGACTGTCGCACGAGGAGTCGTCCCTGTCCGGAATCTCGTTCGGGCTTCACGAGGGCGAGGTCCTCGGGCTCGCCGGCCTGCGCGGAGCGGGGAGAACGGAGCTCCTCGAGACACTGTTCGGTCTTCGTCGGCGCGACGGAGGGACACTGTCGATCGGGTCGAAGCGGGCGAACCTCCGGGCTCCCGGCGACGCGATTCGTCACGGGTTCGGGTTCCTGACGGAGTCGCGGAACGAGGCCCTGTACTACACGCACAGCGTGCGATCGAACGTTGCCTCCGTCATCATCGATCGCTTGAGGCGATACGGCCTGATCCACGGGCGACGCTTCTCGAAGGTGGCCAAGGAGTACGTGGATGACCTGCAGATCGCGACGCCGTCGATCCACACCGAGGTCGGCAGCCTGAGCGGCGGGAACCAGCAGAAGGTTCTCCTCGCGCGGTGGCTCGCCGCGGGACCGCGGATCCTCCTGCTCGACGAGCCGACCCGGGGGGTCGATGTCGGTGCGAAGAACGAGATCCGCAAGCGCATCCTCGACCTTGCGGCCCAAGGGGTCTCGGTGATCTACGTCTCGCTCGACTTCGAGGAGCTGGTCCAGGTTTGCGACCGTGTTCTCATCATCAGTCAGGGCGCGCTGATCGACGAGCTCTCGGGCGGCGACCTGACCGTCCGCAACATCGTCCGCAAGATCAACGTCCTGGAAGGGGAGCGGGTGGCGGCGCACGCGGTGGAGACGGAGGCGGTCGCGGATGCGGTCTGAGCGCGCGTCCGACGTCGCCCGACCGTCGTTGAGGAAAGGCTCGATCGGAACGCGCCTCGAGCGTGGCGAGTGGGGAAGGAACAGAAGGGGAAGACAAGGATGAGGAACCTACTGAGGCGAATCCTCGTGATGCGCGAGGCGGGCGTGCTGGCGGCGCTGATTCTGATCATGCTGTTCTTCGGGTTCGTTACGACGACGTTCTTCACCGCGACGAACCTGACTAACGTCCTCCGCCAGAGCGCCGTGCTCGGGATCATGACGATGGCGGTCACGTTCCTCATCATCTCCGGCGAATTCGATCTGTCGATTGGATCGACATTCGCACTGTCGGCGGTGATGGCGACGGTGATGATGGAGAACGGCGTCCCGATGATTTTCGCCTTTCTCCTGGCGCTCGTTCTCGCCGCGTTCGTCGGCTTCCTGAATGGGGTGATCGTCACCAAACTGCGGATCCCGTCGTTCATCGCCACGCTGGGAACGATGATGATCATCCGCAGTGCCGTGTTGATGGCATCCGAGCGGCGTCCGCGGGTTCTCGGCGATCGGGGGATCGTCGCCTGCGTCTTCGGCGGGGGCGAGTTGTTCGGTGCGATTCCCGTGCCGATCATCTGGCTTCTGGTCGTCGTGGTGATCAGCTGGGTCCTCCTCGCCAAGACGCCGTTCGGCTACAAGGTCTACGCGACGGGTGGGAACATCCAGGCGGCTCGGCTGTCGGGGATCAACACCGATCGGGTGAAGATCACCAACTTCATGTTGACGTCGTTCGCCGCCGGGCTGGCCGGGCTGATCTCCCTCTGCTTCTTGCGGATGGTCGCCCCGGTGCAGGGTGAGGGTTACGAGCTCGAGGCGATCGCCGCAACCGTCATCGGCGGGACGGCGCTCGGTGGCGGCGTTGGGAGCATCTTCGGCGCGTTCATCGGCTCGTTCATGCTGGCGATCATCAAGAACGGTCTCGTCCTGATGGGGACGAACCCGTACCTCCAGAAGGGCGTCCTCGGGTTGGTCATTCTGATTGCGGTTGTCGTCAACCTGCGGATGGCGGCGGCGCGGTCGGGCACGAAGACGTTCGCGTTCCTCAAGCGGTTCCGCCGAGCCAGTGCGGACGACTCCGCCGCGCCGGGCACGGACGGCTCGGCGTAGGGGCGGCGGATGTCCGTCGGCAAGCCGGCCGGCTCCGACCTCGCGCGGGCGATCGATTACGCCCTGATTCGACCGGGCGCGACCTACGCGGACGTCCGGCGCATCTGTCTCGAGGTGCGGCACTACGGGTTCGGTGGGATCGTCTTTCTTCCCGTGCATTGTGAGCGAGCGGCCGGATACGTGGCCGGCCTTGACATTCGCCTCGTCGCCGCCGTCGGGTTCCCGAACGGCGCGTTCACAACCGACGGGAAGGTATTCGAGGCGCGTGACGCGATCGCACATGGGGCGACGGCCATCGAGTACGTCGTCGGTGTCGGCGCCCTCCTGTCGGGCAACCGGGACCTGGTCGCACGGGAGATGGCGGCGATGCGCGCGGCGACCGACGGACGCGTCCTCCGGGCGACGCTCGAGGCGAGCGTCCTCCCCGACGAGGAGGCCCGGTTCGTCTGCCAGTTGGCGGCGGAGGCGGGAGTCGACTTCGTCGTGACCTCGACGGGCTTCACGGACGCTGAGACGACCGATGAGGATGTGCGCCGTCTGAGCGGAGCGGCGGGTCCGGGCGTCGGCATCTGCGCGACGGGCGGGATCCGGACGCTCGAGGTGGCGCGCGGGCTGCTTGGCGCGGGCGCAAGGCTCCTGCGAACCTCCGCGGCCGTCGCCATCGCGGAGGAGCTGGCCGGCGAGCGGGGCGGGGAGGACGCGTGAAGCGCGACGAGATGGCGCGATTGATCAAGACCGGGATCCTCGGCCTGGAGGTCACCGAGGACGACGTGCGGCGAGACATCGCCAAGGCCAGCGGGTACCCGTTCTCCGCCTATGCGGTCGACCTCTCGTACCTCGAGCTGGCGAAGGAACTCCTCGACGGGACGGGGATGCTCCTTACGGCCGCCGTCTCGTATCCGCTCGGGGGGATGACGCTCGAGACCAAGCTCGACCAGATTCGGTTCGCGCTGCAGGTGCGGGCGGAGGAGATCAACGCGACGCTCAACCTCGGGGCGATCAAGTCGGGCGACTACGAGACCCTCCGGTACGAGTCGCGCGCGATGGTCGCTGTGGCGGACGGAGCGATCGACGTGATCGTCATCCCGCAGTTCGAGATCCTCACGACCGCGGAGAAGGTTCGAACCTGCGAGACGCTGCTCGACGCGGGCGTGCGCGCCATCAAGACGGACGGTCACGGCGGGGTCTGCCAGCCGGAGGACATCCTCCTCGTCCGACGGGTGTTCGGTCGCGAGATCTCGATCGAAGCGTCCGGCGGGATCCGAACGACCCGACACGCGCTCGACTTGCTCGACGCGGGCGCCGACTTCATTCACACCTCGACCGCATACCCGGTGCTGGCCGACATCCCCGGCTAGACAAGGGGCAAACGGCGGATCGCCCGGAGGTCCGGTACAATCCGCCGCTTGATGCTTCGGAGGTTGACTGTCTGTCTCTGTGTTGCGTCCTACCTAACCGAACCGTTCGTCGAACGCCGCCACCAGTGCGACGCCCGAGCTGGTGCCCAACCGGGATGCGCCCGCATCGATCATCGCCAGCGCGTCGTCGAGCGTGCGGATCCCCCCGGCCGCCTTCACCTTGAGCTTCGGCGCGACGGTCTCGTGCATCAGCTTGACGTCGGGCACCGTCGCCCCCTTCTTGTAGCCGGTCGACGTCTTCACGTAGTCGAGGCCCGCTTTCGTTGCGATCTCGCAGGCGCGACGCTTCTCCTCGTCGGTCAGAAGACACGTCTCGAGGATGATCTTGGCGATGGTGCTGCCGGCCGCTTCGCGGAACAGGTCGAACTCGCGCTGCAGCAGGTCCCAGTCGGCGGCCTTCGCCGCGGCGACGTTCATCACGAGGTCGACTTCGGTCGCCCCGTTGGCGACGGCATCCTTTGTCTCGAATGCCTTGATCTCCGGCGGGTAGGTTCCCAGGTGGAATCCGAGCGCCGCACAGACGCCGACGCCGGTCCCCGCGAGCATCGAGGCGGCGAGGGGGACGGCGATGGGGAAGATCGCGACGGACGCGAACTTGTGCTCGGCCGCTTCGTAGCAGAGGCGCTTCACCTCGGCGTCGCTCCGGTGGATCTTCAGGTACGTGTGATCGATCGTCGAAGCGAACTCACTGCGCTTCATCGTCATTATGCCTCCTTCCGAGTCGGCCGACGTCACTCGGCGCCGATTGCCGTCAGCGGCGTGCTCGTGTGCATGCGGGCCGCACCGGCGTTGAGCATCGACAGGGTGTCGTCCCGTGTGCGGACGCCGCCGGAGACCTCGATTTCGATGTCGTCCTGGAAGTTCCGCTTGATGAAGACGACGTCCTCCACCTCCGTCTTCCAACCGAACCCGGAACAGGTCTTGATCGTCGTGCAGCCACCCTTGAGGAGGGCCTCACACGTCTGGCGCTTCTCGTCGTTGGTAAGAATCGCCGTCTGGGGGATCACGACCACAGCGAGCGGGCCGGCCTCACCGACGAGCCGCCGGACCTCCTCCTCGACGGCGTCGAACTGCCCGCCCTTGATCCAGAGGTAGTTCAGCGACACGTCGATGTCGTATGCCCCGTGATCTCGGGCGTAGGCGACCTGCTGCAGCTTGACCCCGGTCGACATCCCGCCGGGCGGATACCAGGAGACCGCCGTGCTCCGGCGAACCACTCCGCCGAGGGCATCCCGAACGACGCCGATGTATTGAAGGTCCACTGCCAGCGAAGCGAACGGGTACCCCTTCATTGCGTCGACGAAGTCGCGGACGACCTTCTCGGTGACGTCCGCCTCGATCATCGACGTGCTCACGTACGTTGCGAGCTCCTCCGGCTTCAGTCGCGCGAAGTCCGGCACAAGACACCTCCTTGTACGCTTGCCATCGAACGCGCCCTCCGCGTGATCGTGCGGACGAGCGAGCCCTCGACCGAGGGCGACGTCGCTCCACGGCGAGATGCTGATGTCATGGCAGGATGATAGCATACTAGTATTACGAGGCCGCGTCAATCGATTCCTGGGACTGAACTGCGCAGCGTCGTCAAGGCGGGGCAACATGTGGGGAGCGCGAGAGCCCGTAGCATGCGCAGGCGAACGTGGAACTCTTGATCGGGCTCCGGGGCACCGGTATAATGCGGTTGTTATCCTGTCATGACAACGTGCGGAGATTCAACGGCAGGATCGCGCCGAAGGGAGGACGCGTGGCAGGGCGAATGAGAGAACTCCTTCGGGAGATGAAGCGCGGGAAGTCAAAGCTGAACGCGGCAGGGTTTGACGGTCAGACGCAGGCGTGGAGCGGGTTCTCGAGCACTGTGCGAGCGGATGGCGCGCTCTCCGGCAAGGAGAAAGCGCTGGTTGCCGTTGCGGTCGGCCTGTCAAAGCAGTGTGCCCCCTGCGTCGCATACTACACGGATGCGGCCCTCTCCCTCGGCGCGACGAGGGACGAGGTCATCGAGGCGGCATTCATCGCCGTTCTCCTGGACGGCGGCCCCGCGTACGCACACATGGGGCTTGTGCTTGAGGCGTTGGACGAGTTCGGCGCGTCGGCGTAGTCGCGTCGGTCGGCGAAGAAGACACGGCCAGTTGGAGGTGTGATTTGATCGTTCAGTTCTCGTATCGGCTCGAACCGGAAGACGTCGTGATGCCTGGCCCGATCGATCCCCCTGAGGTGATCGCACGATCGCGGATGGCGGAGCGGCCAGCGGATGGGACCGACGAAGTCCGGTGGGCGTCGTACAACAACACAAGCTTCGCGCGCATGTTCATCCACTCCGGCACGCACATGGACGTGAACTTCCACGTCGACCCGGACGGGTTCAAGCTCGGCGCGTTCGAGCTCGCCGACTTCATCGCGGATCGGCCCGTGCTCCTTGAGATCCCGAAGCGGGACATGGAGGAGATCACCGTCGACGAGCTTCGCGCGCACGAGGCGAAGCTCCGCGGTGCAGACTTCGCGTTTGTCTACACCGGCTACTCGGCGTATCGGCGGACCGATCCCGAGCGCTACTTGACCCAGCAGCCGAGCTTCTCGGTCGCCGGGGCGGAGTATCTGATGAGCGAGTTCCAGCTCAAGGGGATCTGTGCCGATCTGATGGGGATCGAGAACATCGGCCGCGCCAAGACGCTCGACCCGCAATTCCCGGTCCACAAGGCGTTTCTCAAGGCGGGACGGAAGTTCTACCTCGTCGAGGATGCGAACCTCGAGCCGCTCGTTGGCAAGGAGCTCGTCCGATCGTACGCGATTCCGCTTCTCCTCCCCGACGCAGAGGGGATGATGGTGACCGCGTTCGCAGAAGTGAAGGAGTGATCGCGGTGCGACTCGAACACTTCGGAATCTATGCACGTGACACGCAGGCGCTCGCTGACTGGTACGCGGACGTGCTCGGCTTTCGCGTTGTGCGGACCCTCGAGAAGGAGGGACGTCCGCCGATCTTCTTCCTCGCCGCCGCCGAGGGAGGCGAGGTCGAGATCCTTCCGACGCAGGAGGCGCACCTCGACCGCACGCTGACCCAGGGCGGCTTCAGCCACATCGGGCTCATCATCGACGACTTCGAGGCGATCGAGTCCGGTCTGAACGAGAAGGGGATCCGGCTGGAAGGCGTCCGCGAGACGAGCAACGGCTGGAAGATCGGGTACTTCCAGGATCCCGAAGGGAACACGATCGAACTCGTACGAAGGTAGAACGGCGGACGGACCGGAACGCGCGACCGGTCGGTCGGCGCGAGAGAATCTCGGAGAGGAGGAGCCATGGCAGGAACGCAGACGGTAAGGATGCGGTACTCGACGAGCTGGATGGACATCGAGGTCCCGTCTACGGCGACCGTCCTCGAGTACGGGAGCGACGCCTTCCCGGCGATCGAGGTCCATCCCGATCCGGAGGGTGCGGTGCGCGAGGCGTTGGCGCACCCGATCGGCGCGCCTCCGCTCGCCGATCTGGCACGTCCCGGGCAGCGGGTGGCGATCGCGTTCGACGACACGTTCAAGAGCACCGATGCCAACCGATACGTGATCCCAGTCGTGATCGACGTGCTGACGAAGGCCGGCGTCCGCGAGGAAGACATCGAGTTGGTCGCCGCCGTCGGCGGACACCGGAAGTGCATGCCGCTCGAGCTGCGTGAGAAGCTGCTCGGTCCCGAGCTCTACCGCCGGTTCTGCCCGTTCGAGGGGGGCGCATCGAGGATCCGGAACCACGACTGCACCGAAGGGAACGTCTACTACGGGGTCAGCGAGACCGGCGACCACGTCGAGTACGATCGCGTCGTCGAGGAGGCGGACCTTCTGATCTACGCCGGCTCGATCAAGCCGCTCGGCTTCGGCGGTTACTCCGGGCAGGGTGTGTCGATCGGACTCGCCGGTGCGCGCACCCTCGACTGCCTGCACAGCCACGCGGTCTACAAGACGCGCGAGGTGCTGAACGGGGAGTGCGATCCGGAGAAGAACGTCTACCGCAAGCACAAGCTCGCCGTCCACAAGAAGCTCGAGGAAGCGACCGGGAAGCGGGTCTTCTACGTCGATACGCTGATGGGCCCGAATCACCAAGCGGTCAAAGCGTACGCCGGCTACGTCCCCGAGCTGGAAGCGGTCGAGTACCCGGACGCCGACGAGCTGTTCCTCGTCGATCTCCCGCAGTTCGACATCGTCGTCAACGGTGTCCCGTACGACCTGAGTTACGATACGAGCGACAACCCGGGCACGCTCGGCGTGCACTCGCAGGTGCTGCGGATGGCAAGGAGCAAGCCGCTCCTGCGCGACGGGGGTGCCCTGATCGGCCTCGGGCAGGTGCGCGGAATCATTTCCAAGCATCGCCCCGGGGATCACGAAGCGCTCGAGCTTCTTCGCGACTGCTACGATCTCGAGGAGTTCTTCGAGCACTCCGACTACTTCTGGAACCATCCCGACTACCTGCGGGCGTACAAGCACCACTACGCGTTCAGCCCGAAGCACTCGATCTTCATGTGCGGCGACGCGGCCCACCACTGGAAGCTCGCGAGGAAGTCGATCATCGTCGGAGATGTCGTGCCCGGAATCGTCCGTGAGCACGGGCTCACGCCGGCGAAGAGCTTCGCCGATGCGCTCCGGATCGCGCGAGAGACCGTCGGCAAGGCGAACCCCGACATTCTCGTGCTGCCGCGGTTCTTCGACGATCCGCGGCCGGTTTTCCGCGTTGGATAGCGAGCCTGAAGAAAGGTGACCGGATGACATCGAAGACGGAAGGCAAGATGCCTGGACGGCTCGTGATTACCGCGCACAACTGCCGCGGTTGTCGGAGCTGCCAGCTCGCTTGCTCGTTCGAGAAGACGCGGGCGTTCAACCCCGGGCGATCGATGATCCTGATCGAGCGGAACCTGTCGGACGGGCTCGTCGCTCCGATGATCAAACCGATCGGGTGCGACCTGTGCGGCGGAGACCCGGCCTGCGCGAAGGCGTGCAAGTACGGCGCCATCACCTACGAGGAGGGACCGAGCGACGAGAAGATCGTCGTCCGCCCTGGGAGCAAGGGAGGGGAATCGTGACGCGTCCGACGAGCTACATCGTGCGGGTCGACCTGTCGAGGGGGAGCGTCGAGCGGACGGCGGTTGACGACACGCTCAACCGCGACTACCTCGGCGGCCCCGGAGTCGGCTGGCGGCTGATGGCCGATGCCCTCGCGCCGGGAGTCGATCCCCTCTCGCCCGACAATGTCATCTGCATCAACCCCGGGGTCCTGGTCGGAACGCTGACGCCGGGAACGCCGAAGACGACGGTGATCACCAAGTTTCCGACCCTCGCCTCGGAGGATGGGAAGCACTTCATCGGGGCGTGCACCGCCGGCGGACGGTACCTCGGCGTCGCGCTGAAGCGTGCCGGGTGCCATCACCTGCTGATCACGGGGAAGGCCGAACGTCCCTCCTATCTTCGGATTCGCGACGACGAGATCGAGTTGGTCGACGCTGGCGACTACTGGGGCGGCGGGATCGAGGACGTGATGATCGACCTTGTCGACCGCGAGGGCCCGGAGTCGGGGACGATCGTGATCGGAACGTCGGGGGAGAAGCTTGTCCGCCATGCGCTGACGATCGTCGATCGGGCGAACTCGCTCGGCCGGGGTGGGCTCGGCGCGGTGATGGGATCGAAGAATCTGAAGGCGATCGTGGTGAACGGGACGGGTGACGTCGAAGTGGCCGACCCCGATGCGTTCATCGCCGCGTCGGAGCGGATGCGGGACAGCGTGATGGCCTGGCCGCGCCGCGAGCACTGGATCGATCTCGGATTGGCGGCGGGCTGGAGCACGTTCAAGCACACGCAGTACCCGGGGATCTGGCCGAAGGAACGCTGGGACAAGCTGTACGGCGACGAGACGCGGATGGAGACCGTCGAGAACGTGATCGGATGCAACTCATGCATCCTCGGCTGTCGGCTGCGCTGGATGACCAAGGGCGGCGAGTACGACGGCGAAGTCGGCTTCGGATCGCCGTTCAGCAAGAGTGCCACCTCGGGGATGCTCCTCGGCGTGGAGGACTTCCGGAAGGTCATTCACTTCGTTGCCGACGCCAATTCGCGCACCGGGATCGACTTCTACACGGTGATGCGACTGATCGACTTCGTCACCAAGATGTACGAACTGGGGCGGCTGACGAAGGCACAGACCGGTGGACTCGAGCTGGCGCGCGACTACGCAACCTACGAGAAGCTCTACGAGATGACCGTCAACCAGGAGGGCTTCGGGGCGGTGCTCGCCGACGGATGGATGCGGCTGAAGCGTGAGTTCGGACTCGATCCGCAGGAGTACTGGTACGCCGGGATCTGCAAGGGCGTCGACTTCATCTACGATGCGCGTCCGTCGAACTTCCACCCGCTGATGATGACGTTCACCACCCGTCCGCGTCCGCACCACGGAGGCTCGCACACGCGGACCAACAGCCGGAACAAGACGATCGAGGAGATTCGGGAGCAGGTCGAGCGGTGGGGCTTGGCGCAGGAGACGATCGATCGCATCTTCACCGAGTCCGACTACAGCGGTCGGTTCAACGTCGGTCGCTACACCCGCTACATGGAAGACATGATGCGGGTCAAGAACGCGATCGGCCTGTGCACGATCTACACCTACCAGGGACTCCTCTTCGGAACCGACATCGCCGAGCTCTACCAGGCGGCGAGTGGACACCCGGCGACGCCGCTCAGCATGGTTGCGACCGGCGAGCGGATCAACAACGTGGCCAAGATGATGAACGTGCGCGAAGGGTTCGCCCGTGTCGACGACGCCGTCCCGGAGATCTGGTTCAAGCCGATGGAGTCGCCGGAGGGGCGCATCGAGATGCAGGACTACTACGAGACGAAGACCCTGACCAAGCAGGACACGGACAGGATCCTCGACGACTACTACGACGAGCGCGGCTGGGATCGTGCAACTGGGAAGCCGACCCCCGAGCGGCTCACGGAGCTCAAGCTCGACTTCCTGGCGAGCGAGGCGGCGACGTCCGCGTAGCGTTGCAGTTCGAGCGAAACACCAAACACCCAAGGAGGCACGATGGAACCTAGGATTTCGGGAATCATCCCACCGCTACTGACAGCGTTCGACAAGAACGGCGCGTTCGACGAGAAGGCGCAGCGAGAGATCGTCTCGTTCCTCGTCGACAAGGTGCAGGGCTTCTACCCCTGCGGCACGTACGGCTCGGGGCCGCTGATGAGCGTCGACGAACGGAAGCGCGTCGCCGAGGTCGTCATCGACGAGGTCAACGGACGCGTGCCGGTGATCCTCCACGTCGGAGGACCGACGACGCGGTTCGCAGTCGATCTGGCGAAGCACGCCGAGAAGGCGGGCGCGGTTGCGGTCGCGTCGGTGCCGCCGATCTACTACGGCTTCAAGGAGCCGGAGGTCGAGCGCCACTTCAAGGCCCTCGTGGACGCGGTCGACGTCCCGGTCTTCGTCTACAACAACCCGAAGACGACGGGCGTGTCGATCTCGCACGACTTCCTCAACCGCCTCGCCAAGATGGGCGTACGCGGCGTCAAGGACTCGAGCTTCGACATCATGGTCTTCTACAACTACATCTGGAAGGTCGAGCGCGAGGACTTCATCCCGGTTATCGGGACGGAAGCGTTGATCCTCCCGGCGGTCGGGCTCGGCGCGTTCGCATCGGTCTCCGGGCTGGCGAACGCGATTCCCGAGCCGGTCGTCGAGTTGTTCGAGGCCGTGAAAGCCGGGAATTTCGACAAGGCGCGCCCGCTGCAGAAGACGGTGTCGGCGATGCGCGACGTGATGCATCTTGGACCGACGCTGACGATGATCCAGGCGACGCTCCACAAGCGGGGCGTCAACGCGGGGTACCCGCGGCTGCCGTTCGTGAAGCCCGACGACGCGTTGGTCAACAAGGCGATGGAAGGCTTCCGCGCGCTCGGAGCCACGTACCTCTAAGGGATCGGGAGAACATCATGCGCAAGGTGTTGGTTGGATCTCGTTCGTTCGGGAACGTCGTCACCGTAGGCAACGACCTCCTCCAGGATGCTGGGTTTGAGGTGCTGAGGGTACGCGAGGAGGAACGCCCCCTTGATGACGCTACGCTTTCATCCATCGTTTCCCGTGAGCGACCGGAGGTCCTCATCCCGGGAGCCGAGCCGCTTCCGCGGACCGTTCTCGCGGCGGCCGACAGTCTTCGCATGATCATGAAGCACGGCGTCGGGGTCGATAACATCGACCTCGACGCCGCAACCTCGCTCGGGATCGCGGTGGCCAACGCGCCGGGGACGAACGCCGATGCGGTCGCCGACCTCGCGGTCGGCCTGATGCTCTCGCTTCTGCGGCGGATCCCTTCGGCGAACGCGTCGACGCGCGAGGGCGGTTGGAAACGGTACATGGGCCACGAACTCGGGGCGATGACTGTCGGCGTCGTCGGCACCGGGAGGATCGGCGCTGGGGTCGCCAAGCGGGTCAGCGGGTTCGGCGCGAAGCTCCTCGGCTACGATGTCGTGCAACGCGACGATCTCCAGTCGGCGTACGGACTGCGCTATCTCTCGCTTGACAAGCTTCTCGAGGAGGCGGACGTCATCACGCTGCACGCCCCGCTCCTCCCACAGACAAAGGGCATGATCGGCGAGGCGGAGCTTCGGCGGATGAAGCCGACGGCGCTTCTCGTCAACTGCGCGCGCGGGGAGCTTGTCGACGAAGCGGCCCTCCACGCCCACCTGCAGTCGAACGGAATCGCCGGCGCGGCGGTCGACGTCTTCGCGACCGAGCCGCCGCAGGAGAGCCCGCTTCTCGAACTCGACAACGTCCTGGCGACACCGCACATCGGCGCCTACACCCACGAGGCGATGGAGGCGATGGACCGGCTCTGCGCGGAGACGGTGATCGACGCGCTCGTGCGGGGCAACGTCCCCGCCAACGTTCTCAACCCGGATACCCTTCGCACTCCACGTGGCACGTAATCGCCTGGAGCCGACGCGTCGAATGCGCTACTCGAAGCTGATCGTCGATCTCGACGGGATCCTCTACCGCGGTGCAGAGGCGATCCCCGGGGCGATCGCGGCGATGGATCGGTTGCGCGAGACGAGCTCGATCCTGTTCCTATCGAACAACGGGAACCACGCGGCGTGGCGTCTCGCCGGGCGGCTTCGCGCGCTCGGATTCCGGGTCGAGGAGGGCGAGATCGTCTGTTCGCTCGACCTCATCGTCGACGCGGTCTCCGAGCTCGGACGCGGTCTGCGGGTCTTCACGCTCAGCACCGGCGATCTCGACGGCGCCCTCGAAGAGGCGGGACACAGAATCGTGACCGACGCACCGGCAGACGCCGTCGTCGCCGGGGTCGATTGGACGTTCGGCTACGAGAAGCTATCGCGCGCCCTGCGAGTGCTCGGATCGGGCGCGGTCATGTTCGGCGCAAACGCTGACGCGACGTACCCGACGGAGCACGGCCCGCAGCCGGCAGCGGGGACGTTCGTCGGTGCAATGCGTGGGATGGGGTTTGCGCCGGCGCACATGTGCGGCAAGCCCGACCCGTGGGCGGTGCGACACGCGTTCGCCCGGCGCGGATTCGAGACGGGGCCGGACTGCCTGCTCGTCGGGGACCGACTCGACTCGGACATCGCTGGAGCGAGCGCAGTCGGAATCGACTCGGCCCTCGTCCTCACCGGCGTAACGTCTCCCGAGGACGCGGACGGGTTCGCTCCCTCACCGACCTACGTGGTGGAGAGCATCGCCGCGCTTCCCGCGTTGATCGGCGAACCGGCGGCGTAGCGGCCGTCCGCGCTTCAAAGCAGTCCAGTCTTCAGCTCTCGGCAGTCCCCTCGCATTCGGCCGGTCGAGCGATCGGCCTCGTCCGATCATTCTTCCCCGATTTCGCTGCTCGCTCGGTCCGCCGACGCACGGGCGCCGTTGAACCGGATCCGGGGCGTGCTTATCGTATGCCGGCGGAGACAGCGGAACAGGGAGCGGGATTCATCATGGTGCAGGTGCGCCGGGCGTCGACAAGGGAGGGGATCCTGTTCGACGTCAAGCGATTCGCGCTGCACGACGGGCCGGGGATCCGCACGACGGTCTTTCTCAAGGGGTGTCCGCTCGCTTGTGCGTGGTGCCACAATCCGGAGAGTCAACGGTCCGAGCCGGAGCTCCTCTTCTGGCAAGATCGATGCGTCGGATGCGGCGCGTGTCTCCCGGCGTGCCCGACCGGAGCGATCACGATCGACGACGGGCGAGCGGTGATCGACCGCGGGCGCTGTGCCGGCTGTGGATCGTGCGTCGACGCCTGTCCCGAGGGAGCGCGCGCGATCGCCGGGGAGGCGTGGTCGGTCGATCGCCTTTGCACCGAGATCGAGAAGGACGTCCTGTTCTACGACCAGTCCGGAGGCGGGGTGACGCTGTCCGGTGGGGAGCCGCTCGCGCAGGCGTCGTTTGCGGTCGCAGTTCTCGCGGCCTGTCGAGCGCGGCGGATCCACACCGCGGTCGACACGTGCGGCGACGCGGAGTGGACGGACCTGGAGCGGGTCGCGAGAGTGGCGGATCTGTTCCTCTACGATGTGAAGGTCGTCGATGCCGAGCGCCATCGACGGTTGACCGGCGTCACGAACGGGCGGATCCTCGACAACCTCCGACGCCTCGACGAGGCAGGATCGACGATCTGGCTTCGGTGTCCGATCGTTCCGGGGGAGAACGATGCGCGCGGGGAGATCGACGCGCTCGCCGAGCTAATCGGCGGTCTCCGCTCGGTCGAGGCGATTCACCTGCTCCCGCTCCACGGGGGCGGCGAGCGAAAGGCCGACGGGTTGGGACGAGCGAGCCAGTTCGATGTGAGGCGCGCCGACGCGACGGAGGCGGCGAACGGGGCGGCGGAGACCCTGCGAACGCTCGTCGACGTCCCGGTGCACGTGGGAGGGTGATTCGATGAACGAGCGCGTCGCGCGTCTGCGCGAGGAGTCAGTCCGGGCGGTCCCGGCGGTCAGCGGCGAGCGGGCACACCTTCTGACCGCGTTTGCGCGATCCGAGGAAGCCGATGGCCATGCCGTTCCCGTCCGACGTGCGCTCGCGTTCCGGTACCTCCTCGAGCACCAGACGATCCACGTCGGCGACGGCGAGCTGATCGTGGGCGAACGCGGCCCGGCGCCGAAGGCGACCCCGACGTATCCCGAGCTCTGCTGCCACACGCTCGACGACCTCGACGTCCTCCCGGTGCGCGGGAAGACGCCGTTCACGGTCGACGCGAAGACGCGCGCGCTCTACGCCGAGACCGTCATCCCGTTCTGGCGAGCGCGGAGCCTGCGCGACCGGGTCTTCGCCGCGATGCGACCGGCGTGGCGGTCGGCGTTCGATGCCGGGGTGTTCACCGAGTTTATGGAGCAGCGCGCGCCGGGGCACGCGGTCCTCGACGACAAGATCTACCGTTTGGGGATCGCCGGACTCGCCGAGCGGATCGTAGCGTCGCGCGAGCGGATCGCGGCGTCGGACGATCCGGCGAAGCAGGCGAAGCTCGACGAACTCGCAGCGATGTCGATCGCGTGCGACGCGATCGTCGGCTTCGCCGAACGGCACGCCGAGCGCGCGGAGGCGATGGCGGCATCGGCGACCGGCGTCCGCCGCGACGAGCTCGCTCGGATCGCCGAGATCTGCCGGCGGGTGCCCCTTCATCCGCCGAGGACGTTCCACGAGGCGCTGCAGAGCTACTGGTTCGTACACCTCGGTGTGGTGATCGAGCTCAACGAATGGGACTCGCTCAACCCGGGACGGATCGATCAGTATCTCTACCCGTTCTACCGGCGCGACCTCGACGAAGGACGTCTCACGCGCGAGGGGGCGAAGGAACTCCTCGAGTGCTTCTGGATCAAGTTCTCGAACCAGCCGGCGCCGCCGAAGGTCGGGGTGACCGAGGAGCAGAGCGCGACCTACAATGACTTCACCCTGATCAACGTCGGCGGGGCCGACGCGAACGGCGAGGACGCGACGAACGATCTGTCGTACCTGATCCTTGACGTGATCGAGGAGATGCGGCTCCCGTACACGGGTTCGTGCGTGCAGTTGTCGAAGGCAAATCCGGATCGGTTCCTGTTGCGGGCGCTCGAGGTCGTGCGGTGTGGGTTCGGCCAACCGTCGATCTTCAACGCCGACGCGATCTGCCAGGAGTTCCTCCGTGCGGGCAAGTCGCTGCCCGACGCGCGGGCGGGCGGGCCGAGCGGATGCGTGACGATCAGCGCGTTCGGCAAGGAGAGCTGCGTTCTCACGGGATATCTGAATTGGGCGAAGATCCTCGAGCTTGCCCTCCACGACGGGGTCGATCCGCGCACGGGAGAACAGCTCGGCCCGACGACGGGGGATCCGCGCGGGTTCGCTTCGTTCGATGCGCTGTTCGACGCGTATCGCGAGCAGCTTCGGTTCTTCGTCGACCTGAAGGTCGAGGGCAACGACCGGATCGAGCGTCTGTTCGCCGAAGAGATGCCCGCCCCGTTCCTGTCGGTCCTGGTCGAGGACTGCATCGAGAAAGGTGAGGACTACAACGGCGCCGGGCCGCGCTACCCGACGACCTACATCCAGGGGGTCGGACTCGGGACGACGACCGACGCGCTCGCGGCGATCGAGGCGCAGGTGTTCTCCGACGGTGTGATCGCGATGGACAGCCTGCTCGACGCGCTCGACGCCGACTTCGACGGGCAAGAGGGGGTGCGTCGTGCCCTCGCCCACGACGCGCCGAAGTTCGGCAACGACGACGAGCGGGCCGATCGGATCGCGCGGGCGCTGTTCGACGCGTACTTCGACCTCGTCGACGGGCGTCCGAACACCAAGGGCGGCCGATATCGCGTCAACCTGTTGCCGACGACGGTGCACGTCTTCTTCGGCGAGGTCGTCGGAGCGACGGCCGACGGCCGGAAGGCCGGGGTCCCGCTCTCCGACGGGATCTCGCCCGTTCAGGGCGCCGACACGCGCGGCCCGACGGCCGTGATCCGGTCGGTCGGGAAGCTCGACCACGTGCGAACGGGCGGCACGCTCCTGAACCAACGCTTCCTCCCCGATGTCCTGCGCGACGAGGCAGGGTTGGGGAAGCTCGCCCAGCTGGTTCGCACCTACTTCCGGATGGACGGACACCACGTTCAGTTCAACATCGTCGACTCGGAGACGCTCCGCCGCGCCCAGGCGTCTCCGGACGAGCACCGGGACCTGATCGTCCGCGTCGCCGGATACTCCGACTACTTCAACGCCCTCGATCGCGCCCTCCAGGACGAGATCATCGCCCGCACCGCGCACGACGAGGCGTAGCGGGCGCGCTCCGGCAGGTTCTCAGTCGCTCCGGCCGACGCCGGGTTCGCTTACAATCCGGCCGAAGGAGGCGACCGTGTCGTCGAAACCTACACGCAACCTCACGATGGAACTCGTCCGCGTCACCGAAGCGGCCGCGCTCGCCGCGGGTCGGTTCATGGGACGAGGAGACAAGAACGCAATCGATCGAGCGGCGGTCGAATCGATGCGCCGCGTGCTCGCGACCGTCGAGATCGACGGCTCCGTGGTGATCGGCGAAGGGGAGAAGGACGAGGCGCCGATGCTCTTCTGCGGCGAGCGGGTCGGGACGGGCGCGCCACCGGCGGTCGACATCGCGGTCGACCCGATCGACGGGACGACCCCGCTGTCGAATGGGAACCAGAATGCGATCTCGGCGATCGCCCTCGCGCCGCGAGGGACGATGTTCGATCCGGGGCCGTTCATGTACATGGACAAGATCGCCGTCGGTCCGGAGGCGCGGGGGAAGATCGACATCGACGCCCCGGTCGCCGACAACCTCGCCCGGGTCGCGGCGGCAAAGGGCGACGAGGTCCGCGACTTGACGGTCGTGATCCTTGACCGGCCGCGCCATCGCGAGTTGATCGCCGCCGTTCGCGCGTGCGGTGCCCGGATTCGACTGATCCCGGCGTGCGACATCGCGGCGGCGCTGATGACGGCGTGGGAGGCGTCGGGGATCGACGTCCTCCTCGGCGTCGGTGGAAGTCCCGAAGCGGTCCTGTCGGCGTGCGCGCTGCGTGCGATGGGGGGCGAGATCCAGTGTCGGCTCGTCCCGCGCGACGACGCCGACCGCCGCGCGGGGGCGGATCGGGGCTACGACCTCGACCGTGTTCTGACTCTCGACGACCTCGTCGCCTCCGACGACGTCTTCTTCGCCGCGACCGGGGTCACGAGCGGCGAGCTCCTCCGCGGCGTCGACTACTCCGGCCTCGGCGCGGACACCGAGAGCCTCGTCGTGCGGGGACTGACGGGAACGGTCCGCCATGTGCGTGCGACCCACCAGCTCGACAAGATCCGCGAGATCAGCGGCGTTGACGTCTGATCCGGCGGTGCGGCCTCAGGCGGAGTACGCCTGACGACGCATCGTGAAGACGCTCAGCCCGAGGGCGACGACCGCGATCGCGGCGAGAACGGCGAGCTCGAACGTGAGCTCGCCGAGGGGGGCGTCGGTGAGCATCACCTTGCGCAGCGCAGTGTTGGCGTAGGTGAGCGGGATCGCGTACGAGAGCGGCCGAATCGTCGCCGGCATCGTCTCCAGCGGCCAGAAAACGCCGCTCAGCATGATCGACGGGATGAGGAGGAACAGGACGAACTGCATCGCCTGTGCCTCGTTCCTGGAGAGGGTGGAGATCAGGGTCGCGATCCCCTGCAGGCCGACGGCGAACAGGACGACGACGAGGGCGACGATCCCGGGATCGCCGACGAACCGGACCCCGAACAGCAGGACGGACGCCAGGAACAGCTCGGCGGTCTGCACGGCGGCGATCGCGCTGAACGCGAGCGTGTACCCGAGGGTGACCTGCCACGCGCTGACCGGGGCGATCAGAATCCGCGTCAGGGTCCCGCCGGTCCGCTCGCGGACGACGGCCATCGCCGTCAGCAGGACGGTGATCAGCGTCATCGCGAACCCGATGATCCCCGGCGCGGTGAAGTCAAGCATCCGGATTCGACCGTCGTAGAGCGGGCGCACGTCGAGGAGCGAGTCGACATCGAGGGTCGACCGCTGCGTCTCGAGGACGGCGGCGAACGCGGTGTCGAGCCCGTCGAGGACGGCGGACGCGAGGAGGGGGTTCGAGTCGTCGACGACGATCACCGTCGACGGGGCGTCGAGCGGATCGCTCGGCAAGAGCGTGACCGTCTCTCCCTCGAAGGTGGCCTTGCGCTCGCCGCCGGCGCGAACGGCCTCGTTCACGATCGCGTTCGAGAACGATTTGGGGAAGACAACGGCCGCCCAGGATCCGGCGCCGACCGCGGCGATTGCCGCCTCCTCGTCTTCGACGAGTCGGACGTCGAAGGTATCGGGGTCGAGCGCGTCGATAAACGCCGACGCGAGGTTCATCTCGAGCGTGATCCTGCCCAACTCGGCGGTTCGAACGGAGGCAAGGCCGTTGTCCTGATCGACGACGACGACGCGCAGCCCGGAGTACGAGCCGGAGAACGAGTTTCCGTAGAGAAGGACGAAGAAGAGCGGGAGGACGACAATCAGGGCGAGCGTCCGCACGTCGCGCAGGAGTCGCCGGAGGACGTTTCGAGCGACGGCGAGGCTGGTCACGTCGGGTCCTCCCCTCGCTCCTGGAGCACAATGAACGCGTCGTCGAGGTTCGACGTTCCCGTTTCGGCGAGGATCTCGTCCGGGGATCCCTCGGTCAGAAGCCGGCCGGCCATCAGGAAGCCGACGGCACCGCAGCGCTGCGCTTCCTCGACGAGGTGCGTCGTGACGACGAGCGTCACGTCCTGTTCGGCGAGCGCGTTGAAGTGATCCCAGAACGATCGACGGAGCTTCGGATCGACGCCGGCGGTCGGCTCGTCGAGGAACGCGAGGCGAGGTCGGTGCAGGAGGCTGATCGCGAGCGAGACGCGGCGGCGCATCCCGCCGGAGAGCGTCCCGACGCGCTGGCGGCGTCGGTCGGCGAGGCGGACGAGCTCGAGGAGCTCGTCCGCGCGCGCGCGTACTTGCGCGCGGCGGAGGGCGTAGAGCGACCCGTAGAACTCGAGGTTCTGGATCACGCTCAAGTCGTCGTAGACCGCGAAGTCCTGTGGCATGTAACCGAGCTGCGCGCGGACGCGGCGGCTCGGCATCCGCCAGCCGAGCAGCTCCGCTTCGCCCTCGTCCGGCCGGAGGAGTCCGCACAGGGTGCGGATGAGCGTTGTCTTTCCCGCGCCGTTCGGGCCGGCGAGGCCGTACAGCTGCCCCTGCCGGACCGAGAGCGACAGGCCGTCGAGCGCCGTCTGCCGGCCGAAACGTTTCACCAGTCCTGTCGCGCGAACGACCTGCTCGGCGGACATCAGAGGACGTCCGCCTCCAGGTGAACGGTCAACGTGAACGACAGCTCCTCGTCGCCGGTCTCGTACGAGGCCTCGCCGGCGAGGGTGACGCCGACCGACCCGGGGAGCTGCGTTGTCAGGCTGGCCGAGACCGCGTGCGCGACGGAGCGAGTCTCCGGAGCCGTCCACATCCGGTCGATCGCCAGACGGTACTCGGCGCGTGCGGTCCAGTCGTCAGGGAGTCGGCGTTCGTACGACACCTCGGCGTCGATCGCGAGTTCGTCGGGGTGCGCGAGGCGGATCTTGGCCTCCGCACGGGAATCGAACTGGGAGACCGGGTCCGGAACGGCGGCGAGACGCGCGACGAGGATCCCGGCCGCGGCGAAGTTGGCGTCGGGGAGAAGACGTGCGGTGGCACCGATTCGGGCCTGGACGTCGCGTCCGCACAGACGCGACGGTTCGTCGTCGGCGACGGCCTCCTCGACTGCGAGGAGGCCGCGAATGCCGAGTTGCTCGTCGGTGAGCAGCTCGGTCGCGACGAGCGTCTCGGCGATGCGGACTGCCTTCTCGTCGTCGGTCGGTCGGACTTCGCCGAGGATCCGGGCGATGACGAGCAGGACGTCGTCGCCGACGGGCGCGAGGAGTTCGCCGAGGTCGAGAAGGTCGTTTTGCAGCGTGATCGCCCGCGCGAGCGGCGTGACGTCTCGAAACTGACCCGAGCCGATCCCAGCGGTCGCATCGAGTTCGAGGCTCGCATCGATGTCCGCGTCGAGGCCGAGCGCACCGACGAGGAACAGGGCCTCGTCGAGGTGCGAGCGCAGGGTGCCCGCACCGACGAGCGCGGCCGTCCACCCTTCCGCGGTCCCGCGGACCTCGGCTCGTGCGTCGAGCGTGTGACCAAACGTCGACGACGAGCTGAGGTCGGCGTAGTCTGCGACCAAACTCGCGGAGATGGCGCGCTCGCGATCGTCGGCGTACGGGCCATCGTACCAGTTGAGCCAGCCTTGGACGCCAAGGTCGCGAACGCGGCTGTCGGGCGGGTAGTAGTCGCAGACCGAGCGGGCCGCCCGCTGGGCGACACCGGCAATGGAGAGAGATAGCGCGAGTGCGACGAGCGCGATCAGGGTTCGACGTCTGTTCATCCGGCCTCGCTTTCGATGGACGCCCACGAGCCTACCGGCGCCACGGGGTTGCGGCAAGTACCCGTCGGCGAGCTACGTCACGGTACGGTGGTTATGGCGGTGGTGCGGGCCGGGCCGGTGGGGATGGCCGTGCTCGAGCTCCGGGTGGGTGTGCTCGTGGACGTGAGATGCGGGAGTGATCGCGTTGATGTCGTGCTCGTGTTCGTGGTGATCGTCGTCGTGGCGATGGCGGTGGGTGTGGGTGAGTGGCCGATGGACGTGTCGGTGATCGTGCTTCTCGCGGGCGAGAACGACGGCGGCGAGGGCCATCAACGGGAGGGCGGCGAAGAACGTCCATCCCGGCGGTTGCCTGAAGATGGCGAGCGACAAGGCGACGCCGACGAACGGCGCGGTTCCGAACAGCGCCCCCGTCCTCGCCGCCCCGACGGACCGCAGGGATCGGACGAACAGGGCGATGCTCGCCCCGTAGCTGACCGATCCGAGCAGGAGAGCGAAGAGAGTGCGGCTCGCGGCCGGCGTCGGCCGCCCGAGAGCGACGCCGAGGAGAAGCGAGAACCCGCCGGCGGCGAGTCCCTTGATGGCGACGATGCGCTTCGGGTCCTTGAGCGAGATCCGGCCGGTGAGGTTGTTGTCGAGTCCCCACGCGACGCAGGCCCCGAGTACGAGGAGCGCGCCCGGCGCAACCTGCCACCCGGCGGACGGATTGAGGGAGAGGAGGGCGCCGCCGACGGCGACGGCAGCGATCGCGCCCCACGCAGCGCGGCCGACGGCCTCTCCGAACAGGACGAACGCGAGAAGCCCGGTTGCGACGACCTCGAAGTTGAGCAACAGCGACGCAGTGGCGGCCGGTGTCAGGCGGAGTCCGAACAGGAGGAGGATCGGGCCGGCGACGCCGCCGGCGAGGATTGCACCGACGAGCCAGGGTGCGTCGCGCCGCTCGAGGCGGGCCTCGGTCGAACCGCGGCCGAGCGCGCGTTCGACGAAGAGGGCGACAGCGAGCGCGACGCCGGCGCCGAGATAGAGGAGGCCGGCGAGGATCAGCGGGTCGACTGCGGCGAGGAGGAGCTTCGACAGCGGGGCGCTGATCCCGAACAGCAGCGCGGCGAGAATCCCGTAGTGCATCTCACCTCACTTCAGGGCATCGCTGACGGCCGCGCTCATCGACGCCGGGAAGGTGACGATGAGGGTTCGCTTGACGGCGAGGAGCGCGTCGGAGGCCCAGGGCGCCTTCTCGATCACGGTGAGGAGACCTCCGATGACGAGAAGCGAGAAGAGGTAGATCGACAGCGTTCGCTTCACGAACTCGACGGTCTGTCCGCGGAATGAGAACCGGTAGAAGTTGAAGTAGACGAACAGGGCGATGAACACGATCGACATCGCGCTCAGGATGAGGACGTTCCGCAGCGGCAACGTCTCCCCGAGCCGCCAGGTCTCCTCGGTGAACGCCACCGGGACGGCGAGAAGGGCGGCGCCGACGATGACCTGGCATCAGATCGCGCGGGCGAAACTCAACCGTCAGCGGCTTGAGGGCGTAGTCGAGGACCTTCCCCGCGGCATCGACGATCGGAACGACCCGATGCAGATACCCGCCGACGCTCTGTACAGTCGGCTCCCCCCGGTTCTCGGCCATGGTCGAAGGATACCGTCAGGCGAGGGCGATTGAGAAGATCGTTTGGCGAGAGCGGGAAGAAGGTGTAGGTTGCAGGAGGCCGACGAGAGGAGGGTCGCCGGATGGGTGGCCCGGGTTGCGGAGTGGCCGACGTCGGCGCGGAAGGAGGGTCGCGATGGACGAGGATGGCGCGAAGAGGCTGACGACCGCGGCCGGGATTCCGGTCGACGACAACCAGACGTCGCTGACGGCGGGGGAGCGGGGACCGACGCTGCTGCAGGATCACCACCTGCTGGAGAAGCTCGCTCACTTCAATCGGGAGCGAATCCCGGAACGCGTCGTGCACGCGAAGGCGGCCGGTGCGTTCGGCACGTTCACCGTCACGGAGGACATCACGCGGTACACCAAGGTCAGGCTGTTCTCCGAGATCGGCAAGGAGACCGAGGTTCTCGGCCGCTTCTCGACCGTCGCCGGCGAGAAGGGCTCGGCGGACACAGTGCGCGACGTCCGCGGGTTCGCGCTCAAGTTCTACACCGAGGAGGGAAACTGGGACATGGTCGGGAACAACACGCCGACCTTCTTCATCCGCGATGCGATCAAGTTCCCCGACTTCATCCATACCCAGAAGCGCGATCCGCAGACCAACGTCAAGGACGATACGCCGCAGTGGGACTTCTGGTCGCAGGTCCCCGAGGCGCTTCACCAGGTGACGATCCTCTTCTCCGATCGGGGGATTCCCGCCGGAATCCCGTACATGAACGGCTACGGGAGCCATACCTACAGCTTCCTGAACGCGGCGAACGAGCGGTTCTGGGTCAAGTTTCACTTCAAGACGCAGCAGGGGATCAGGAACATGCCGCCGGAGGAGGCCGACCGTCTGGCCGGTTCCGATCCTGACTACCACACGCGGCAGCTGTTCGAGTTGATCGAGAGTGGGGAGTTCCCGAAGTGGACGCTCTACGTCCAGGTGATGCCCGAGGTCGAGGCGGAGACGTACCGGTGGAATCCGTTCGATCTGACCAAGGTCTGGCCGCACGCAGACTACCCACTGATCGAGGTCGGCGTGCTCGAGCTGAATCGCAATCCGGTCAACTACTTCACCGAGGTCGAACAGGCGGCGTTCTCGCCCGCCAACGTCCCGCCGGGGATCTCGTTCTCGCCGTGCAAGATGCTTCAGGCGCGCCTGTTTGCCTACGCCGATGCGCACCGGTACCGGCTTGGCGCGAACTTCGAGCGGCTGCCGGTCAATGCGCCGCGGGGGACGATCGCGAGCAACTACCAGCGGGACGGCGCGATGCGGTTCGACGGCAACGGCGGGGCGTCACCGAACTACGAGCCGAACACGTTCGGCGGGCCGAAGGCGGATCCGGCCTACGCGGAGCCGCCGCTCAAGATCTCCGGGGATGCTGCGCGCTACGAGCAGGAGCGGGGTGTCGACGACGACTACGTCCAGCCGGGCGACCTGTTCCGGCTCCTCCCGGCGGACGAGAAGCGTCGGCTGATCGAGAACATCGCCGGGTCGCTCGGGAACGTCCCGCAGGCGATCCAGGAGAAGATGGTCGAGCACTTCCGGCGCGCCGATCCGGCGTACGGGGACGGGATCGCCGAGCAGCTCGCCGCGCGCTGACGCGGCGAAGCTCACGCATCGTAGGGGGCGATTGCCGGATGACTCGAACGACGAGGGCCCTGTGTCTCGTCGGTGGAACGGTCTCATCGGGGATCGGGGTCGTCGGAATCTTCGTCCCGCTTCTTCCGACGACGCCGTTCCTGCTCCTCGCGGTCTTCCTCTACGCGCGCAGCTCGGAGCGCCTCCACACGAGACTCCTCGGCAATCGTTGGATCGGCGGGTACCTCCGACGTTATGTCGAGCGGCGAAGCATGACCCGTCGGCACAAGGTGCTCACGCTCGCGCTCCTGTGGATGACGCTCGTGCTGTCGGCCGTCTTCGCCGTGGACGCAGCATGGGCGCGTGCCCTCCTCGGTGCGGTCGCGCTCGGCGTCACCGCACACCTCGTCCGGTTGCCGACAGCGTGAGAGAGAACCCTGCGCAACGCGTGGCGCCGATCGACCTGTGAGCTCGACTAGTCCTCTGTCAGCGCGTCCTTCGCGAACGCGCGGGCGGCGGCGAGGTCCGCCTCGTTCGGATGATCGTGCATGTCGGCGCTGTACTCGGCCCAAAGCGCGTCGTCGGTGATGATCGACGTGCGGATGAACGCCTCGATCGGCGGGTTTGGCGCGCCCTGGCAGTGGAAGTACCCCAGGTAGCAGACGTTCTTCGCGGCGCAGAGCGCCTCGAACGTCTGAGGGCAGCGGCCGGCCCACTTCTCGTACATCTCCGCCCGCCACGTCCCGTCCTCGGGCATCGGCACCGCGTGGGTCACGAATCCGGCGATGCGACACGTCACCCCAGTGGGAAGCCCATCGAGGAGGTTGCGCAGCGGAGCGGCGAGGTCGCTCGAATGGCACGTCGTACCGAGGAATGCCACGTCGAACGTGGTCAGCGCGCTCGGAGTGAGTTCTCCGATGGTCTTGACGTCGACGGTGTGTCCGCCCGACGTTGCCTCGGTCGCGATCGCCTCGGCGATCCGCTTCGTGTTGCCGGTTTCGCTGAAGTATCCGACGAGAACGTTCACTCTGCTTCCTCCTTTGACGTCGAAGTGGGGAGTGTACGCGGTGAGAAGGACGATTCACATCGAAGCCGAACGCCAGCCCACTGACTTCCGAGAGATGGGCGCCGGCTGCGCCGCGCGGCGCCGGCAGATGGCGTACGATCCCCGTACGGGGATCGGAGGTCGCAGTGATGATGTCGGACCGCTTGATCGTGCTGAACAAGGACGAGGCCAGCGTCTGGTTCATCGACGCTGGGACAGGAGCGTGCATCGGGCAGGTCGCGGTCGGATCTCACCCGCACGAGATCGCGATCGCGCGCGACGGCGAGACCGCGTACGTCTCCAACGCGGGCGGCGACAGCGTCTCGATCCTCGACACGACGGCGATGAAGGAGATCGGTCGGATCGAGCATCCGGAGTTCCGATTCCCGCACGACATCAAGATCTCGCCCGACGGCGGGAAGCTCTACATTGCGGTGACGTACGCGGACAGGGTGTTCATCTACCGGAGACCTTCGCACGAGTTGCTGAAGATCGTGCCGACCGGGCAGCGGTTATCGCACATGCTCGCCCCGACACCCGACTGGAAACGGATCTACGTCCCGAATCTCGGCTCGAACACGGTCTCGGTGTTGAACACGGAGGCCGACGAGATCGAGACCCACATCGTCGTCGGACGGAAGCCGGAAGGGGTCGCCGTCCATCCGTCGGGTGCGTTCGTCTACGTTGCCAACCAGGACGACGACACGCTGGTCGTGCTCGATGCGGACGATCACGGTCTCCTCGTCCGTCAACCGATTGGCGGGACCCCCGTCCGACTCGTCTTCACGCCGGGCGGGCAGTATGCGTTCACCGCCAACCGCGGATCGCACGACGTGTCGGTGATCGACACGAAGCGACACCGGGAGGTCAAGCGGATCCCGGTCGGCCGTTGGCCGGGGGGGATTGTGTTCGATCCCGCGGGCGCGCGGGCGTACGTCGCCAACAACAGGACGAACGACATTTCGATCCTCGACGTGGACACGCTGAAGGAGATCGGTCGGTTCGACGTCGGGATCCATCCGGACGGGATCGGGTACCTGGCAGCGGGCTAGCCTGGCGGCACACGGTGATGTCGGATGGGCTCGATCGGCGCGGCGCCGGTGCGCAGCTGGTTTGGGTGAGGCATAGCGAGTACACTTGCATCAGTTTCGTAGGCAATTCACTCGCATACCACCCACCTTCGAATTGCAGTCAACCCGAGCTGAGCGTGCGACTTGGCTCAACGGAGCCAAGGAGTGTTCTCTATTGAGTTTTGAGCAGTTTTCGTTTGACCGGCGGGTTGCCGCCGGAGTGAAGTCCGTCGGGTACGACACCCCAACTCCGATCCAGAAAGAAGCGATCCCGCCGATCCTCAAAGGGCGCGACGTCCTCGGCCTCGCGCAGACGGGAACGGGGAAGACAGCGGCGTTCGTGCTGCCGATTCTCCAGCGCCTGACGAAGGGGCCTCTCGGGCGGGTGCGCGCTCTGATTGTCGCTCCGACGCGCGAGCTGGCGGAGCAGATCCACCAGGACATCGTCAAGCTTGGCCGGGACACGAAGGTTCGCAGCGTCACCGTCTACGGCGGGGTGAGCAAGGGACCCCAGCTTGCGGCGATTCGGCGCGGGGTCGAGATCGTCGTCGCCTGCCCGGGGCGACTGCTCGATCACGTCGACGCCGGCGACCTCGACCTGTCTTCGGTGGAGGTTCTGGTTCTCGACGAAGCGGACCGAATGTGCGACATGGGCTTCCTCCCGGACATCCGCAGGATCATCCGGCAGGTGCCGGAGAACCGGCAGACGCTCTTCTTCTCGGCGACGATGCCGAGAGACATCCGTACGCTGGCGGACCGGATCCTCAGCGAGCCGGAGACCGTGCAGATCGGCGCGATGGCGCCGGCGGAGACGGTCTCCCACGCGCTCTATCCCGTCCCCGAGGATCGTCGGAAGGAGCTGCTCGTGGCGATGCTCCGGCGAACGTCGACCGGGCGGGTCCTCGTTTTCACTCGGACCAAGCACCGTGCGCGAAGCCTCGCGCTCCATCTGAAGAAGCAGGGACATCGAGCGGCTGGCCTTCAAGGGAACATGAGCCAGAACCAGCGCCAGCAAGCGATCGACGGATTCCGCAATGGGAAGGTCGATGTGCTGGTGGCGACGGACATCGCGGCGCGCGGCATCGACGTATCGGGGATCTCGCACGTCGTCAACTACGACATGCCAGACACGGTCGACGCCTATACGCACCGCATCGGCCGGACGGGTCGAGCCGAGCGGTCGGGCGAAGCGGTCACGTTGGCGGTTCGAAGAGACTGGCTGATGGTGCGGCAGATCGAGAAGAAGCTGGGAACCTCCATCGAGCGGCGCCGGTTGGCGGACTTCGACTACGGCGCGACGTTCGATCCGGAGAGGGAGTTCCCGCGCGCCCACCCGTCTGCGCGACGATCGCGATCCACCGGCGGGCGCCACTTCCGTCCGAGAGGTCGCCGCTAGAGTCGTTTCCTAGTGCTCAGCCCCCGATCGTCGACGCGCGGGTCGGCAGACGCTGTTGGGAGCCGGCCGACACCGTCTTGGCGGCGGGTCGCTCGGCGTTGTGAGGAGGGCGTCCTGCGGGCGTGCCGGAGATCTCCGGCATCCAAGAGGGTCGCTTCAGGCGGCGAACTCGAAGCCACGCTGTCGGAACAGTCGTACGCACGCGTCGACGACGGTGTCATCGTACAGGCGCCCACGGTGCGTCTCGATCTCTTCGAGCGCAGCGTCGACGCCGAGTGCCGGGCGGTACGGCCGATGGGAGGACATCGCTTCGACGACGTCGGCGACGGCGAGAATGCGCGCCTCGAGCGTGATTCCATCGCCGCGAACGGCGTGTGGATAGCCGGATCCGTCGAGGCGTTCATGGTGTTGAACGACGGTCTCGGCGACCTTCGATGGAAGGTGCGAAGACTTCAGGATATTGAAGCCGTCTTCCACGTGCTGTCGTATAAGCGCGTACTCGGTGTCCGTCAGCCGGGTTGGCTTGGAGAGGATCTCGGCGGGAACGGACACCTTCCCGATGTCGTGCAGGAGACCGCACGTGAGAAGGGTCTCGCGGGTGTCCGCCTCGAGCCCCATCTCCTCCGCAATCGCGAATGCAAGTTCGGCGACGCGGGTCTGGTGGCCGGCGGTGTAGGGGTCGCGCGTCTCGGTCACTCGCGACAGCGCTTGGGTCGTACCGGCGAGCATCGCGCGGGCTTCGGATGCATCCTCCTCGATCCGTGCGACAAGCTGCGCGTTCCGGATCGCGACGGCGGAGACGTTGGCGAGGCCGCCGAGCGTCTCGGCGTGGGTTTCGTCGTACTCGTCGCGCCGACGGCTACGGACCTCCATGACGCCGATCACGCGGCCCTCGACGTGCATCGGGACGAGAAGAGCCGATCCCGAGGCGTCTTCGCCGTCCGTCTTACCGCGACTCCCGGCGGACTCCCCGACAACCGCTTGCAGGTCGTCGACGAAGAGAGGCTCACCGGTTTCGATGACGTGGATTTGCATCCCGTTGCCCATTGCGTCCTGCGGCTGCGATGCGAGGATGGAGGGATCGATCCGCTCGCCGGCCGCGACGATGTAGCAGGGGGTGAGCCCTCCGTGTTCGTCGTCGCAGAGGGAGATGACGAACGCGTCGGCGTCGACCAGGCTGCGCACGTGTTCGTAGATCGCCGAGTAGGTCTCCTGCAGGTCGAGCGTCCTCCCGAGCTCCAGCGAGAGCCGGTTGATGTGCGTCTGGGCGGTCAGAAGACTTCGGATGTGTGTTTCCGCCTGCTGTCGCTTGTAGGCGACGCCGATACTTGCGGCGAGTTCCTCGAAGAAGTGGATGGCCTCGAGCGTGAGGCGTCCCGCTCGGGTGTCATTGAGTTGGAGGAGGCCGACGGTTTCACCGTCGGAGCGAACGGGGACGAGCCCGACGGACTCGTAGCCGAACGCGTGGCAGCGATTCCGAGTCGTTCCCTGACGCTCCTCCTCGGTCGTTCCCGCCAGCAACTCGGTGGTGGAGTTCGTCCAGAAGCTGCCCGCCTCGGTGAAGAACGGAAGTGAGGGATCGGTGCGCCCACGAATGACGGTTCCGCACATGCATTCGAGAATGGGTTTCCCGGCGACGTCGAGCTTAGGGAGCCCGTCTTCGTTTCGCGCACAGATCGACCGCTCCGTGGCGAGGAACCCGTCGGGAAACCCCTCGGTGGCGACGTACGGGTAGTCGCCGTTCTCGCACAGGCGTATGCCGATGGCGTCGAATCGGGTGAACGTCTTGGTGGTCTTGAGGAGATCCTCGATCAGGCACGCCCACTCGTTGGGACGATTGAGGATCGCGAGCGCGCTCCCGAGCAGTGCTTGCCTCCGTTCTGCCTCGCGACGCTCGGTCAAGTCGACGACCGTACCTTCGACTCGGGTAGGGTTCCCGTCCGCATCGGCTAGGAGTCTTGCGCTCTCGACGGTCCAGACTTCCGAGCCATCGTACCGGCGGAGCGACGCCTCGTAGTTGGCGATTTGGCCTTCTTCGCGGATCTTTGCCAAGAAGGCATCGCGGTCAGCCAGGCTCGCGTAAAGATCCTGCGCGCGGCACGCGCGCAGCGACTCGCGGGACGGATACCCGAGCAGCTGGGCGAACGCACGGTTGCAGTCGAGGATGGTTCCGTCGATGCTCGTCACGTAGACGCCGGCCAAGCTTCCCTCGAACAACCGGCGATAGCGGCGCTCGGACGACGCCCTCTCGATCGCGTAGCGGACTGCTCGGATGAGGGTCTCTTCGTCGATGCGCCCTTTGCTCAGGAAGTCCGCCGCGCCTGCTTGAACCGCCGCTAGCCCAAGGTCGATGTCGTCGCTGCCAGTGAGGACAAGGATGGGCAGATCGGGGGTTCGGACGTGAATGGCCTCGAACGTCGCCAGGCCTTGGCTGTCCGGTAGGCCAAGGTCGAGGATCACGGCAGCGTAGCTGGACGAATCAAGGTGTTTGAGCGCTGCAGCGAGGCGATCGCACGAGTCCACTGCGAACCCGAGGGCATGCTGCGCATCCTCCATGTACGCGCGGACCAGGTCCACGTCGCCAGGATTGTCCTCAACGAGGAGGACGCGGACAGTCTTTAGGATGCTGCCTGTTGCATGAGGGAGAGCACTGCTCTGGCTATCGATGGGTCTCATCCTCCACTTCGGTGGATTCGCTACGGGCTCAGGGCTCAGTTGATTCGTGCCTTGTCAGTGGTTCGGTAGCTTCACGATGGTGAGCCAGAATCCCTCGATCGCCTGGACGACCTTCATGAACTGATCGAGATCGATCGGCTTGGTGATGTAGCAGTTAGCGTGAAGGCTGTACGACTTCAGGATGTCGCTCTCGGCCTCGGACGCGGTCAAGACGACGATCGGGATTCTCATCCAGTCCTCGTTCGCTTTGACCTCGGCGAGAACCTCCCGACCATCCTTCTTCGGCAGATTGAGGTCGAGAAGGATCACGTCGGGGCGAGGCGCGTTCGCGTACTCCCCCCGTTGCTCGAGGAACGCGATCGCTTCCTCCCCGTCTTCGACCCAGTACAGCTCGTTTTTCACCTTTGCCTCTGAGAGCGCCTCCTTCGCGAGATCGGCGTCTCCTGGGTTATCTTCTACCAACAGAATGTCAATCGGCTTCGCGTTATCATTCATTATCCATCTCGCTTTCCCGAATTGGCAGCGTGAAGCGGAACGTCGTTCCCTCACCCTCGGCCGACTCGAACCAGATTCGTCCTCCGTGTCGCTCAACGATTCGCTTGCAGAGAGCCAGGCCGATTCCGGTGCCCGGATACTCACTGCGCCCATGGAGCCGCTGGAAGATGACGAACACCCGATCCTCGAAGTCCCCGCGAATCCCGATCCCGTTGTCACGAACGGCGATCTCGACGCCACCGTCGTGCGCAGTCGCGGAGACGTGAACCCGCGGCGTCTCCTCCCGACGGAACTTGACCGCATTCCCAATCAGGTTCTGAAAAACGGACACCAGCTGAGCCTCGTCTGCGGTTACGACCGGCAATTCGTCGTGGGTAACGAGTGCCTGTGCTTCGCCGATTGTGGCTGCAAGGTTTGCTCTCGCTTGACCGAGAGCGACGTTGAGGTCGAGCTTTCGGAACGCGCCACCTCGTGTTTGAACCCGAGAGTACGCCAACAGGTCGTTGATCAGGTTCTGCATCCGCCGAGCGCCGTCGACGGCGTAGGCGATGAATCCCTTCGCCTTCTCGTCGAGGGCGTCTCCGTACCTCTTCTCGAGCAGTTGAGTGTAGCTCGATACCATCCGGAGCGGCTCCTGCAGGTCGTGGGACGCGACGTACGCGAACTGCTCCAGCTCCTCGTTCGAGCGTTTCAGGTTCGCGATCGCTTCCTCGAGGGCGCTCTGCGTTCGTTTCAGGTGGGTGATGTCGCGCACGATCCCTTGGTAGCCGAGAACCTGGCCGCCGTCGCCCTCGACGACGGAGAAGGTCTCGATGCAGTCGACGACGGTGCCGTCTTTGCGACGGAGCTGAAGCTCGAAATCCTTCACCGTCCCATCCACCGCGATTTCGTTCCGGAACCGCCGCCGGTCGTCCGGGTTCGCCATCAGGATCGCCGTGTCGAGACCGACGAGGTCGTCGAGCGAGTAGCCGAGGAGCTCCGCCGCGGCCGGGTTCGCGTCGGTGATGACGCCGGCGTGATCGACGCTCCAGATCGCGTCACGCGAGCGTTCGAACAGCGCGCGGTAGCGTCTCTCGCCCTCGCCGATCGTCGTCGCGTGTGCGATGTCGCTGGGCGTGTGCGAAGTCCCGAGGATGCGGGCGAACGTGAGGTTGAGGCGCGTGCGAAGCGGACGTCGAGTCATCGGACGATCCTCTCGCCCCGGCGGGATCGTCGGTCGACGTCCGCGAGTAGCGAGATGACGACCTCGCGACTGCGGGCGCTGGGGGGCAAAGATTCCACAGGTGGTCCCCTCCCGGGATCGGTGCTGCAACAGAGTCACATGATATTCGCTAGGTTCAGGCGAAGATGCTTACCGATGTCCTCTGGAGGGATGATCTTGGCGAGTTCCGGTGAGGAACTGCGACGTCGTCGACTCCGGCGCGCTCGTTTGGCCCGCGAGATCGCTCGCCTGACGCGCGGGGTCGCCCGCGTCGCGGGTGGTCGAGACGTCGCGGAGAGACTGGGCGCGATGGCGAGGGTATGATCGATCGTCGGCGAGAGCGAGGAGGTCTCCGAGTGAAGGAGCGCACGCTGCTGATGATTCCCGGGCCGATCGAGTTCGAGCCGGCCGTCCTCCAGGCGCTCGGTGCGCCGACGACGAGCCACGTCTCACCCGCGTTCATCGAGATCTTCGGACGGGCGATCGAGCGGATCCGGCGCGTGTGGGGCGCGCCGACGGGCCAGCCGATCGTCCTCGCCGGATCGGGAACCCTCGCGATGGACTGCGCCGGGGCGAATCTCGTCGAGCCGGGCGATCGCGTCCTCGTGCTCAGCACCGGCGTGTTCGGCGATCGGTTCGAGGACCTGTTCTCCCGGTACGGCGCGGAAGTCGATGTCCTTCGTGCCCCACTCGGCGAGGCGATCGACTTCGACGAAGCCGATCGCGCGCTCGCGTCCGGCGGGTACAAGCTGGTGACGGCGACCCACGTCGATACCTCGACGGCCGTGCGGATCGACGCGGAGCGGTTCGGTGCCCTCGGCCGGTCACACGGTGTGCTGACGATCCTCGACGGGGTCTGTTCGGTCGCGGGCGAGGAGATCCGCCAGGATGCGTGGGATCTCGACGTTGTGCTGACGGCGTCGCAGAAGGCGATCGGCGTTCCGCCCGGGCTGGCACTTCTCGTCGTCAGCCGGCGAGCGCTCGACGCGTTCCGCGCGCGACGAACGCCGACGGCCAACTACTACGCCGACTGGGGGAAGTGGCTGCCGATCATGGCGGCGTACGAGGAACGCCGGCCGTCCTACTTCGGCACGCCGGCGGTCAACCTGATCGCCGCGCTCGACGTCAGCCTCGGCCGGATCCTCGACGAAGGACTGGGCGAACGGTTCCGGCGGCATCGTCGCCTCGGTACCGCGTGCCGTGCCGGACTCCGCGCTCTCGGCCTCGAGCAGGTTCCGACCGACGGCGCCCATGCGGCGTCGACGCTGAGCGCGCCGCGGTATCCGGACGTCGTCCGCGGCGCGGACCTCCTTCCGCGGATTCGGGCGGCCGGGGTGACCGTCGCCGGGGGTCTCCACCCGGAGATCCGATCGGAGTACTTCCGGATCGGCCACATGGGCGCGGTGACGCCAGGGGATGTGCTGGCGACGATCGGCGCGATCGAGTCCGGGCTTGCGGCGTGCGGGCACGCGTTCGAGCCGGGCGCCGGCGTGGCCGCCGCCCAGGGGGCGCTCGCCGAGTAGACGTCGGGCAATCGCAGACGAAGCGGCGCGGAAATCGCGTGCCTGGGCTGAAGTGCCATCGCCTGTCTCTTGACGGTGCGGCCTTCCTGTTGCATGATTGCAAACATGCGCAATGAACCAAGAGGGTCGCAATGAGAGGCTCAACCCCGCTGACGCTGATCGGAAAGGCGCTGTCGCACCCGTTGCGCGAGCGGATGCTCCGGTTGCTCGCCGACGGTGAGCGGTGCGGGTGTGAGTTCGCGCCGGAGCTTGGGGTCGATCCGTCCGTCGTTTCGCGCTACCTGGCCGTCCTCGAGCGGGCGAGTCTTGTGCGATCTCGTCGCGACGGCGTCCGCGTGATGTGGTCGCTCGCCGACCCGGGGATTCTCGACGTTCTCGACCGACTCGAAGCAATGGCCGCGGAGCGCGTGTCGTGAGTGCGAGAAGAGAACTGCGTCTGTTTGCGATCATCGCCGGTGTCTTCCTGTTCGCGTTTCTGGTCCCGTTCTCGAATCCGACGGTTCGAAACGCGATCCTCGAGGCGTTCCTCCTCCTTCAGGAGTATGCGCGCGAGCACGTCCTCCTCTGCCTCGTCCCGGCGTTCTTCATCGCCGGTGCGATCGCCGTCTTCGTCTCGCAGGGGAGCGTTCTCAAGTACCTCGGGGCGAAGGCGAACCGGGCGGTCGCCTACGGGGTCGGTGCCGTCTCCGGCGCGATCCTGGCGGTCTGCTCGTGCACGGTCCTCCCCCTGTTCGCCGGGATCTACAAGCGCGGGGCGGGGCTCGGGCCGGCGATTGCATTCCTCTACTCCGGCCCGGCGATCAACATCCTGGCGATCATCCTGACCGGCCGGATCCTCGGGATCCGCTTCGGGGTGGCGCGAGCGATCGGCGCGGTCGTCTTCGCGGTTCTGATCGGCCTGGCGATGCACGTGCTCTTCCGCAAAGAGGAGGCGGAGCGGGAACAGGCGGCGATGGCGGCTCCTGTTGCGGAGGACGGCAAGCCGATCTGGAAGACCGCGATCCCGGTCGCGCTGATGGTCCTGATCCTCGTCTTCGCCAACTGGGGGAAGCCGGGCGTCGTCTCCGTCGACGCGGTGAACGGAGAGACGTGGGTGGCGACGCGCGCCGGGGAGACGGCTGACGAACTGCTGGTCAAGCTCCCCGGAACCGACGCGATCACGAGCGTGCCGAAGGTCGAGATCGTGTCGATGCGATACGCGCCGTCGCCGTACACGTCGATCTACCATGCGCGGTTCCTCATCGCAGGGGTCTTCCTGGCGGTCCTCCTCGCTCTGATGCTTCGCTGGTACTCGAAGAGCGAAGCGCAGGCGTGGGGTGCGTCGACGTGGTCGTACGCCAAGATGATCCTGCCGTACCTGTTCGGCGGGGTGTTGATCGCCGGATTTCTGCTCGGCCGGCCGGGGCACGTAGGACTGATCCCGCCGGAGTGGATCGCGCGCGCGGTCGGTGGGAACGGGTGGGGGGCGAACTTCGCCGCCAGTCTAGCGGGGGCGTTGATGTACTTCGCCACGCTGACCGAACTTCCGATCCTGCAGGGGTTGATGGGTTCGGGGATGGGCGATGGGCCGGCGCTCGCGCTCCTGCTCGCCGGGCCGGCGCTCTCTCTGCCGAACATGCTGGTGATCCGAAAGATCCTGGGGACGAAGAAGACGCTCGCCTACGTGTCGCTCGTGGTCGTCGCGGCGACGCTGACCGGCAAGCTGTTCGGCGTCGTCAGCGGCTAGGGACGAAGGAGGATGACGTGAAGATCGAGATCCTGGGCACGGGGTGCCCGAAGTGCCAGACACTTGCCGAGAACGTGACGGGTGCCGTTCGGAAGCTCGGGCTCGACGCGGAGATCGTGAAGGTGACCGACATCGTCGAGATCGCCGAACGCGGCGTGATGATGACGCCGGCGCTTGCCGTCGACGGCGAGATCAAACTCGTCGGGAAGGTGGCGGCGGTCGAGGAACTCGAGGGCCTCCTCGCGTCGTGAGGCGCGCGCGCGCTGGATGGGCGAGGCGACTCGCCGCCGCGGCGCTCCTGCTCTTCGCCGCGGCCACCGTCGGTACACTGATCGCCCAGGAGGTGACGTACTCCGAGCGAGCGGGGGATGGGATCCCTGCGCCGTCGCAGGAGCCGGCGAGCGAGGCGGCGATCGAGCCGACCGCGGATCCGGGCGAGGCCACGAGCGAGCCGATCGACGAGGTTGCGGACGAAGCTCCTCCGGGATCCCCGACGAATCCCTCGGCGGATGAGCCCGAGCGAGATACATCGCTTCTCGCTTCCGCTCCGGCCATCGCGGACGCCGCCGAGCCGCGTTGCGCCGTCGACGCGATCTACTTCCACAACACCGCCCGCTGCTACACGTGCAAGAAGATCGAAGCGACCGCGAAGTCCGTCCTCGAAGCGGAGTTCGAGGATCAGTTCGCCGACGGGCGACTGCGGTGGTCGGCGGTCAACATGGAGATCGAGAGGCGGTTTGTCGAGCAGTACGAGCTCGTCAGACCGACGGTGATTCTCGTGCGCCGGATCGGTGAGGAGCCGGTGGAGTGGGTCGCGCTCGAACAGACGTGGGCCCTGATCCGCAGTGCGTCGAGATTCGCGGCATACATCGTCGCGGAGACCGACGAGTTCCTCGGGGGGTGCCCGTGAGCGGCCTGGCCGTAGCGGCGGCGTCCGCGTTGTGGTTCGGCATCCTCACGTCGGTCAGCCCGTGCCCGTTGGCGACGAACGTGGCGGCGATCTCGTTCGTCGGCCGGAGGACCGGGTCCTCCGGTGGGATTCTCCTGGCGGGTCTTCTCTACGCCGCCGGGCGGGCGCTCGTCTACGTGGCGATCGCCGCGCTCCTGGTGACGAGTCTCCTGTCGGCGCCGACGGTCTCGCTGACGCTCCAGACGTGGATGAGCAAGCTTCTCGGCCCGATCCTGGTCGTCGTGGGAGCGATCATGCTCGACCTCGTCCGGATCCGGCTCCCCGGGGTGACGACGAGCGCGGGAATGCAGCGCCGGATCGAGCGCTGGGGTCTGCTCGGGGCGCTGATCCTCGGGGCGCTGTTTGCCCTCTCGTTCTGCCCCGTCTCCGCCGCGCTCTTCTTCGGGAGCCTCCTTCCGCTCGCCGTGCAGCACGACTCGGGCGTGTTGCTCCCGCTTCTCTACGGGCTCGGAACCGCAGTTCCCGTGATTGTCTTCGCGGTGGCGTTGGCGACAGGCGCGCGGCGGCTCGCCGCGCTGTTCGAGCGCGTGACCAGCGTCGAGCGTTGGATGCGCTGGGGCACGGGGGGCGTGTTCGTCGGCGTCGGGATCTACCTGTCGTTGGTTCACGTGTACCGAGTGCTGTAGAGAGAACGTGTGACGAAGAAGGAGGCCGATGTGAGGCTGCTTGCGGAATGGGCTCCGGAGTTTGCCGAGAAGCTCGAAGAGATTGACGAGATCTATCGCGACACGCGATCGATCGACGAGAAGACGTACCAGTTCCTCTGCTTCGCGCTGGCGATCAAGAACCGGTCGAAGCCCTGTCTGCTGAAGCACTTCCAAGGGGCCATGAAGGCTGGCGCCACGTTGAGGGAACTCGCGGACATCATGGCGCTGACGTTCCGCGAGAGCGCAGGAGGGGACGACTGCTGGACCCACGACGCGCTGGGGGATGTGAAGAGGCTTCTGGCCGAGAGCATCGAGTGCTGTCCGAAGTAGCGTCGAGCGTGCGCGGAGTCGCTCGACGGGCAGTGGCCGCGGACACGCGGGAGGTCCCTGGCGCTTTGCCCTGATCTGGCTTTCTGGGAGCGCGGAGCGCGCTGAGCCGGGACGCGGTTGACTTCCGAACCAGTGGTATGCAAGATGCCTACCAGTGGTGGCGAAGGAGGTCACGTGCCAGTCAGTGACGTGTACTGCAAGCTCCTCAACCGGATCCTCGTCGGTGACGTGGAGCCGGGGAGCGCTCTGCAAGAGAACTCGCTGGCGAAGGAGTTCGAGGTCAGCAGGACGCCGATCCGCGAAGCGCTCATTCGGCTGGAGGCGGACGGTCTCGTTCGTATCGTCCCCAAGCAGGGCGTCTACGTCACCGAGATTACGCATCAGACCTACAGGAATGCGTTCGAGGTGCGGTACCACATGATTTCGATCGCGGGGCAGCTCGCGGCGCAGCGGGTCTCGGAAGAGGAACTCGCGACGCTCGAGGAGATCGCCAACGAGACTGCGACTCTATCGGAACCGCGTGACATCAAGCTGAAGGACATGGAGTTTCACACGCACCTCAACTGCGCGACGCACAACCCGATGCTCGCTGAGTCGCTGCGGCGTCTCAGCTACTTCATGCCCCGACTGGAGACGCTCACGCCGGCAGACTTCGAGTTCTTCCGGTCGATCGGGGCGGAGCTCGTGGAGATCGTCACCGCGCTCTGTGCACGCGACGGGACGAGAGTGGCGAGCCTCCTGCAGGCACACATCACCCGGTATCGGGAGCACATCAACAAGCTTCCCGTGATCGCGGCGAGCACGCCGGGCTAGACCCGTGCGTCCGCCGATCCAGCGAAGAGGCCCTCGCTAGCGGGTACGTCGAGCCATTGAATACATGTCGTGTACAAGTTATATTGCTCGCATCGAGAACCGGTCTTGCGCCCGATCCAGTCAAAGGAGTCGACTGACATGAGTACCTCGCCCTCGCTCGACAGCATGCGGGAACTCGTTGTGGGAACCGAGGAGTCGGTGACGCTTCTCGATGGGTCGAGGCGGGCGTTCATCAACTTCGACAACGCCTCGAGCACGCCGTTTCTCCACTCGGTTCTCGACCGAGTGAACGAGTTCGCGCCGCTCTACGCGAGCGTCGGACGCGGATCGGGGTACAAGAGCCACCTGTCGACGGAGGCGTTCGCGCAAGCGCGCGCGACGATCGGCCGGTTCGTCGGTGCGTCGCTCGATACGCACGCGGTCATCCTCGGCAAGAATACGACCGAGGCGCTCAACCGCGTCGCGCACTGCCTGCAGTTGTCGCAGGGCGACGTGGTCCTGACGTCGCTGATGGAGCATCACTCGAACGACCTGCCCTGGCGGAGATCGGCCGAAGTCCATCACATCGGGCTGTGCGACGATGGCTCGCTCGACATCGGGCACGTGACCGAGCTGCTCGAGCGATTCCAGGGGAGGGTCCGCGCGGTCGCGATCTCGGGCGCGTCGAACGTCACCGGGTACATCAATCCGATTCACGACATCGCGGCACTCGTTCACGACGCGGGGGGCGTGATCGTCGTCGACGCGGCGCAGCTCGCTCCGCATCGCACGATCGACATGCTCGACGAGGAGGATCCGCGGCACATCGACTTCCTCGCCTACACGGGGCACAAGATGTATGCCCCGCTCGGGATCGGCGCGCTGGTGGCGTTGAGGAGCGCGGTTCGGGCGTGCGAACCGGAGATCGTCGGCGGGGGAACGGTCGATTTCGTCACGGAAGACGACGTCGTGTGGAGCCGCCTCCCGGAGCGCGAGGAGGCGGGGACGCCGAACATCGTCGGCGCGATCGGGTGGGCTCAAGCGATCGACGAGCTGACCGACCTTGGCATGGATCGGGTCGCGACCCACGAGTCCGAGTTGGCCGCGAAGATGCTCTCCTCGTTGGAGGACGCCCCAAAGGTCGAGGTGTTCGGGGATCCGAAGCCGTCTGGGTCGCGGGATCGGCTCGGCGTGGTGACGTTTCGGGTGAAGGGGATCAGCCATCGACTGATCGCCGCGATCCTCGGATACGAGGGGGGGATCGCCGTGCGAACCGGCCTCTTCTGCGCGCACCCGTACGTCCAGAAGCTCCTCGGACTGTCCGCCGACGCTTCGGAGACGATCGCGCGTGGGATGCGGTCGGGAGACCGTCCGCAGGTTCCGGGGCTCGTTCGCGCGAGCTTCGGGATCTACAACACGGTTGCCGAAGTCGAGGATCTCGTCGCCATGCTCGACGTTATCGCCGCGGAGCGGTACGCGGGCGAGTACGTGCTCGATCCCGAAACGGGGGCCTACGCTCCCGCCGATTGCGATCTCTGGGGAGAGGGCGAGGACGCGTGGTCGCCGCGCGGGTGCACGTGAGGGCTCGTTGGGCGTGCAGAGCGCTCGAGTCGCCGAGGGAGGCGGAAGAATGAACGGTGATGAGAGCCAGGCTGTGAACGACGTCCTCGATCGCGTCCCGACGATCGACCGATTCCTTCGGGTCGACGAGCTCGAGGCGTCGACCGACGCGCTCGCGCAGCAACACCCCGATCTCGTGCGCGTGGAGACGGTCGGGCGATCGACCGACGGCCAAACGATCCGCATGCTTCGGATCGGCGGGGGGAAGACGCAGCTGCTCTTCTTCGCCTGTCCTCATCCGAACGAGCCGATCGGCGCGATGGCGCTCGAGACCCTGGCGAAGCTGCTGGTCGACGATGAGCGGCTTCGCGGCACCGAATACACCTGGAACCTGATCAAGTGCATGGATCCGGACGGAACGCGACTGAACGAAGGTTGGTTCTCCGGCCCGTTCACGGTGACGAACTACGCGACCCACTTCTTCCGTCCTGGCGCCAGCGCGCAGGCCGAGTGGACGTTTCCTGTCTCGTACAAGACCTACACCTTCCTCAATCCGAACGACGAGACGAAGGCGCTGATGACGGCGATCACCGGGCTGCGCCCGCGATTCATCTACTCGCTCCACAACGCCGGGATGGGCGGCGGGTACTTCTACCTGACGCCGCACCGGCCGGATGTGGACGATGCGCTGCGAAGCCTCGTGACCCGTCACGGGATCCCGCTCGCGCTGGGCGAGCCGGAGATGCCGTGGGGTGTCGAGCTCTCACCCGCGATCTATCGAACGCCGACGCTGCGCGAGCACTACGACTTCATCGCCGCCCACTCGCAGGAGGATCCCGGAACGAAGCTGAAGGCGGGCGAGGGGAGCTACGGCTTCGCGCGAGAGATCTGCGATCCCGCGCATTTGATGGTCGAGGTTCCGTACTTCTTCGATCCTCGAACGGGCGACACGTCGGAGGCGGACGGCACGCGGCGCGAAGCGATCCTGGCGGGCCTCGATCGGGCGGAGCCGATGGTCGACCTCATCCGCGACACGATGCAGCAGGTGCGTGACAGGCTCACCGAGCCGACGCGACTGCGCGACGCCTGCCTCGAGTTCGCCGAGATGCTCCCGCAGAGCCTCGCCGTGCAGCGGTCGTGGGCGACGGATGCGCCCGGTCTGGACACGCTGGCGACGGTCGCCCAGTCGTTCGACAGCACGATCGCGTACCGCTTCTACCGCGTGTTGTTCGTCGGGATGGTTCGGCGAACGCTCAAGACGCAGCTCGGCGTCGCAGACGATCGCGTCGTCCGAGAGGCGCTGTCGCGGGTCGAGGAGGGTTTCGACCGATGGACGGCGGAGTTGGAAGCGGAACTCGACTACCGCGCGATCCCGATCGGCGATCTCGTCCGCATCCAGCTCGGGGCGGCGCTTCACTACCTTCGCGCGCTCGACCTGTAGACGCGGAGCACGCCTCACGGCGAACGGACTTCCCTGCTGGTGGAGGATGCCCTCTGGTTTGGGCTATCTATCGGTGAAGCCGGGGATCGAGCGCATCCCGCAGGCCGTCCCCGAGGAAGTTCAGGGCGAGGACCACGAGCATGATCGCGACGCCCGGGTAGAAAATCTCCCACGGATAGCGTCGCAAGAACGCTTTCGACTCGTTGAGCATCATGCCCCACTCCGGGGTCGGCGGCTGCACGCCCAATCCGAGGAAGCCGAGGGCTGCGGTCGACAGGATCGCGCCCGCCATCCCCATCGCGGCGGTCACGAGGACGACCGACAGGCAGTTGGGCAGGATGTGGCGGAACATGATCCGGATGTTCCCCGCGCCGATCGCACGGGCGGCTTCGACGTAGGGCATCTCGCGAATGGCGAGCACCTCGGAGCGGACCAATCGTGCGTAGAGCGGCCAACTCACCAGGCCGAGGACGATCATCACGTTGTACAGGCTCGGCCCGAGCAGGGCGATCGCGGCGACGACCAGGATCAGAAACGGGAACGCCACGAAGATCTCGACGATCCGCATGATCGCGACGTCGACGAAACGTCCGAAGTATCCGGACAGGAGCCCCATCGCGGTCCCGATGGCGGCCGCGATGCTGACGACGACGAGGCCGACGCTGAGCGAGATGCGGGACCCGAAGATCAGTCTCGACAGCACGTCGCGACCGAGGTTGTCGGTCCCGAGGAGGTGTCCCGGGGTTCCCGGCGGCTTGTGCAGGCTCGACAGATCCATCGCGAGGGGCGGGTGCGGCGCGATGTACGGTGCGAACACGGCGCAGACGACGAACCCCGCCAGGATGACCGTACCGATCACGGCGAGGCGGTTCCGGCAGAAGACGCGGAGAGACTTCTGCAGGCGACTGCACTCCTGGGGCGCTGTCGTGCAGCAGTCCGTCTTCCTCTTTCGCCGCATGGGTTCCCCCTCCGTCAGTCGAGCCGGATCCGCGGGTCGATGAGCGCGTACGTCACGTCGACGAGGAGCGTGACGACGACGAAGCAGACGGCGAAGACGAGCGTCGTCGCCTGGATCACGGGATAGTCGCGAACCGAGATCGCGTAGAGCGTGTACTTCCCCATTCCCGGCCACGAGAAGATGCTCTCGACGATGAACGCGCCGCCGAGGAGCCGGCCGAATTGCAGTCCGGCCGCGGTGATCACGGGAAGAAGAGAGTTCCTGAGCGCGTGCCGATAGAGGACGACGCTCTCGCGAAGACCCTTCGCCCGTGCGGTACGGATGAAGTCCTGGGAGAGCGCCTGGAGGAGGCTCGCCCGTGTCAGCCGCACCAGAAGCGCCGCCATCGCGGCCCCCAGGGTCAGCGAGGGGAGGATCAAGTGACTGACGACGTCCCAGAGACCGTCCTTCAGATCACCCATCCCGTAGATCGGAAGGATCCGCCACTGAAGACCGAACAGGAGCATCAGCATCAGGCCGAGCCAGAAGCTGGGCATCGAGACGCCGAACATGGCGCCGAACAGCGCGGCGTAGTCGGCCAACGTGTTGCGTCGCGTGGCGCTGATGATCCCGACAGGAATGGCGATCAGCAGGGCGACCAACATGCTGGAGCAGGCGAGGAGCATCGTGTTGGGCAGGAACTGGGCGATGCTCTTCGCGATGCTCGCCCGCGACGCGATCGAGATCCCGAGATTCCCGCGAACGAGATTGGCGAGATACCGACCGTACTGAACGTACCACGGCTGGTCGAGTCCGTAGAACTCTCGCAACGAGTCGGCCAGCTCGGGATTCAGTTGCTCGCCGCCCATCAACATCGACGAGATCGGATCGCCTGGCGCGAAGCTGACGAGGGCAAACGTGATGAACGTGATGCCGAGGAGGACGGGGATCGCGATCAGGATGCGGCGAATGAGATACGACAGCACGCGCTAGGTCCCCCCTTCCCGACGTCGGATTCTACGCCCCGGTGACCAAGGCGAACAGCAGACCCGAGAGGGCCTGCTGTTCGCGATGTCTTTGGTTCTTTGTCGGTTTACCGCTCGAGGTAGACGTTTCTCTCCACATTGACCAGCTCAAGGAACCCCTGCGGGGACGCGAATTCCTTCACGTACTCAGGGATGAAGTTGGTCGGCAGAGAGTACCACATCGGGATGAAGTACCGATTCGCGGCCGCGATGCGCGCCGCCGCCTTCCAGTAGTCGCCGCTTGCGGCCGGACTGAGCAGGTTCGCTTGGTCGAGGAGCGTGTCGATCACCGGGTCATTGACGAAGTGCACGTTGCTCGCACCGATCTTCGACGAGTGATACAGGGCGTAGAGACCGGTGTCGCTCCCGTACATGTAGTCGAAGAAGATGTCGCTGTTCCCGGCGACGAGATCCTGCGCGTACGCCGCGACTTCGACCTGAAGCACCTTCGCGTCGATGCCGGCCTGCTGAAGCTGCGTCACCAAGACCGTCAGCACCGCGACCTGGTCGCCGCCCCAGGTCTTGATGTTGATCTCGAGCTTCTCGCCGTCCTTGTCCAGCCATCCGTCGCCGTCGCTGTCCGTCCAGCCGGCATCGGCGAGCATCGAGAGGCCTTCGTCGACGTCGTATCGATCGAAGTCCTTTAGACCCTCCGGATCGTAGTTGAACGCGTTCCACGGTCCCTGCTGGCCGTACGACCGGACAGTGAGCTCCGCAGGGAGGATGGCGTTGTAGGCCGTGTCGACGTCCATCAACAGCGAGATCCCCTCGCGCACGCGGTAGTCGTCGAACGGAGCGGCCGTCACGTTGAACCCGATGTTGTAGGGGGCTCCGGAGGTCCCGACGCGGATGAACCCAAGATCGAGGAGCCGCAGCGCTTCCTGCGTCGGCGCCTGGAGGAGGAAGTCGACTTCCCCGGCCTCGAACGCGATGACGCGTGCGTTCGGGTCGTTCATTACGATCTGCTGGACCTCGTCGAGCTTGACAGGAATCCAGTAGTCCTCGTTCTTCGTCAGCACGGCCTTCGAACCGGGCACGTACTCCTGCAGCTCGAACGGCCCCGATCCGATCGGAAGGATGTCGACGCCGTTCTCGTGCTCCGTCGCCGCTTCCGGCGGGAAGATGCACGCCATGTTGAGCACCTGGATCCCTTCGATCAGGCGATTCATCGGCGTGTCGGTCGTGATTCGGACCGTGTAGTCGTCGAGCGCGACGATCTCCACGCAGTGCGACAGCGTGCCCATCAGCGGCGGGGAGTACTTCTTGTGCAGCTCGAGCGAGAAGACGACGTCGTGCGCGGTGACGGTGCGAGCTTCGCCTTCAGCCCAGATCTCGTTCCCGTCCTGCCACGTCATTCCCTCTCGGATGTGGAAGATCCAGGTCAGGTCATCCGCCCGTTCCCAGCTCTCGGCGATCTCTGGCCCCGCCGTCGTGTCCTCTCGCCGGATTACGAGCGAGTCGTAGATCTGACTTGCGACCTGCATGTTGCCCGGCCGCCCCATCAGAAGCGTCGGGTTGATGTTGTCGAGCATCATCTGGGACATCACGAAAACCTGTCGGTCCTCGGCGAGCGCCGTGATTCCGAGCAAGCTGACCAGGAGTCCCGCCACCAGTAGGGCTGCAAGGGAAAGCTTCTTCACGTCAAACCTCCATCTCAGGGTACCAGTTGGCCCGCAACGACCGAAGCCGCGTCTACGCTACCACCTCCCCGGTGTCTTGTGCGCACTGCGTTAGGGGAGGGGCCAGGCCCTCCGAGCGAGAGAGATGTTGCGCGGAGACATGTTGCACACATGTTGTATCCATCGTACGCTTTTCGATCTCGTTTTCAAGTCGAATGCCAGACTTGCGGCCGCCTCGACCGGGCGCCGCAAGGTGGTTCAGAACCAGAGGAGGGAGTTCGCATGACGATGAGGATCAGCTTCGCGGGCAAGAAGGTCGTCCACGCCGAAACGAACGGGTTCACGATCGTGACCGACGTTCCCTCGGAGCCGGGAGGGAGTGTCTCCGCGCCGAGCCCGGTCGATCTCCTGCTGGCGTCCTTGGGCACCTGCACGAGCTACTACGTCCTCCACTTCTGCGAGCAGCGAGAACTCTCCCTCGACGGCGTATCCCTCGGCCTGGACGTGGAACGGAATTCGGAGTCGAAGCGCATCGCGAAGATCAACATCACGATCGAGCTTCCGCCGACGTTCCCTGACCGGTACCTGGACCCGATCGTCAAGGCGGCGTCGCAGTGCACGGTCAAGAAGTACCTCCAGGACTGTCCTGCGATCGAGACGGCGGCGTCCAAGGGGTAGGCGGGCAGCCCGCGTTGCGCTAGACGACGCGCTGAAATCCCCGGCGTTCCCCTGCGGGCGGAAGAGCCGGTCGGACCGCGCGAGACAGGAGATCCCGTGGCGACAGCCGAGTGCGTCATCCCGATCGACACCCATTGCGGCGAGTGCGCCGCGAAGATCGCGGTCCGCATCCGCCGGATCGGCGGCGTGACCGAAGCACGAACCGAGCACCCTGAAGGCCTGGCCATCGTTCGCTTCGACCCGGACGAGATCCCGGCTGCCGACGCGCGCGCGGCGGTGTCGAGAGTCGCCGAGGCGACCATGCACCGTCCACGCCCTCATGCGCACGGGAACGGGGACGGGATTCTCCAAGCCGTGGCTGCGACGTGCTGGGTTGCCGGGATCGGCTTCCTGCTCCTGCCGACGTCGGTCTCGCTGTTCGGCGTTGCGCCGGTGTCGACCAGCGTCCTCCTTCTGGCCGCCGTCGTCGGCGGGTGGCCGATCCTGCGCGGAGCCGTGCGATCCCTCCGACGCGGGCGGCTCGGCGTCAATGCCCTGATCGCCGTGGCCACGATCGGAGCGGCCGTGCTCGGCGAGTTCTTCGAGGCGGCGAGCCTGGTCGTGCTGTTTGGTCTGTCCGAATCCCTCGAGCATCGAGCGAAGCGGCGCGCGCACCACGCGGCCGAGGGCCTGCTCGACGTCACGCCGGACACCGCGATCGTCCTGCGGAACGGGCGACGACTCGAGCTTCCGGTCGAAGCCGTCGACATCGGCGAGAGCGTCCTCGTGCGTCCGGGGGATCGCGTCGGCCTCGACGGCGTGGTCACGAGCGGCCGCTCGTGGGTCAACGAGGCCGCAGTCACGGGCGAGGGGACGCCCGTCTCCAAACAGCGAGGAGATTCCGTCTTCGCCGGATCCCTCAACGGAGAGGGTGCGCTCGAAGTCGAAACGACCCACACGGCGGAGACGTCGACGCTCGCCCGGATCGCCGAACTCGTGTCGCAGGCGATGGCGAATCGACCCAAGGTGCAGCGGGCTGTCGACCGCTTCGCTCGGGTGTACACCCCAGTTGTGGTGGGGATGGCGGTCCTGCTGGCCGTCGTTCCGATCGCGCTCGGCCAGCCGGTGCGCCCGTGGGTCCTCCGTGCGCTGACTCTCCTCGTCGTCTCGTGCCCGTGCGCGTTCGTGATCTCGCTGCCGGCGACGATTGCCGCCGCGCTCACCGCCGGCGCCCGGTCGGGCCTCGTCATCAAAGGCGGCGAGCACCTCGAGCGGGCCGCGGCGACCCGCGTCGCTGCGTTCGACAAGACCGGGACCCTCACCACCGGGGATCTGGAGATCGAGGCACTCCCAGCGGAAGGGCACGACGCCGAGGAGGTGTTGCGGCTCGCTGCAGCACTCGAAGCCGGCAGCGAGCACCTGATCGGGCAAGCGATTCTTCGCGGCGTGGCGGATCTCGACCTTCCGCCGGTCGACGACTTCCGCGCCCTCCCCGGCCTCGGGGTGACGGGGACGATCGAGGGCGTGACGCACCTGCTCGGGAAGCCGGACCTGTTTGCGCCCGACGTGGTCGCGAGCGCCGGGGCGCTCGGGGAGGAGGGTCGGGTCGTCCTCCTCGGCACGGGGACGGAGCTTCTCGGCGGGATCCGCCTTCGCGATCGGATTCGCCGAGAGGCCGCGCGCGTCATCTCCGATCTCGCGCAGCTCGGCGTCCGGTCGGTGATGGTCACGGGGGATCGAGCACGGAGCGCGGAGGCGTGCGGCGAGACGGTCGGGATCGGGGAGATTCACAGCGATCTCATGCCGGAGGAGAAGCAGGCCGTGATCGAGCGGCTGCGTGCGACGGGCGTCGTCTGCATGGTCGGCGACGGGATCAACGACGCACCCTCCCTGGCGGCGGCGGACGTCGGCGTCGCCATGGGGCTCGGCGCGGCGACGACAGCGGACGCGGCCGACGTCGTTCTCTCCGACGGTGGGCTCGGAGGGGTGACGAAGCTCATCCGCCTCGCGCGCAGAGCCTTTCGCGTGGCGCGCGGGAACATGATCGTTGCGTTGGCCCTCAAGGTTGCCGTCGCCGGCCTGGCGCTCGGGGGCGTGTCGTCTCTCGCCCTTGCCGTCATCGTCGGGGACGTGGGGGCAACGATCCTCGTGACGATCAACGCCGTCCGGCTCTCGCGCGTCCGCCTGTAGCTCCGTCCGCGGTCGACGGGCGTGCGCACCGACGGCGCGACCGCCGTCGGCGTTGATCGCGACGCACGTCAGGCCGCGGCAGCGGTTTGGATCCGCCCGCGCCAGCCAGTAGCCTGAATCGCGACGCGTGCGGTGGGGCTCGAGGTGCATCTTGGCGAGGGAGGTTTCGGGATGAGCAGAGTGGAGACGGAGGGTCTGGTCCAGCACGAAGGCGTCCCGGTCATCGAGCGGACCGTTGCGTTCGACTACCTGCGGTCGTTCGGCGTGCTCCTCGTGCTGCTGCACCACGCGGTGCTCGCCTACGTCACGTTCGGGTTCCTGAATCCGTACGCGTTCATGCAGACGTTCAGTCCGGTCGTCGACGGGGCGAAGTGGGTTGGGTTCGATCGGATTGCACTCCTGAACGACACGTTCTTCATGCCGCTTCTCTTCTTCGTTTCGGGGTTGTTCGTCTGGAAGAGCCTGCAGAGGAGGGGTGTCGTGCGCTTTCTCTACGGGCGGTTCCTTCGCCTCGGACTCCCGTTTGCGATCGGCCTCCTGGTGATCATCCCGGTCGCCTTCTATCCGACGGTGCTGGAGAATCACCTGGTCTACCAGGTTCCGCTCCGAGGATTCGGCGCGTTCTGGCTCGACTACGTCAAGGGCGGCCTCAATCCCCCGGGACCGCTCTGGTTCGTCTGGCTCCTGCTGGCGTTCGACCTGCTCGCTGCGGCTTGGTACGGGTTCCTGCGGACGACGGGGCTCAAGTCGACCCGGGCGAGCAGCCCGATCGTCGACAACCCGCTTCTGTTCGCCGGTGTCCTGATCGCGTTGTCGTTCGCCGCCTACTTGCCGATGCGCACGGCCTTCGGCCCGGGAGAGTGGGGCGGCCTCGGCCCGTTCCGATTGGAGGTCGTGCGAGGGTTCTGGTACCTGCTCTACTTCGGGATGGGCGTCGCCGTCGGCGCGCGCGGCCTGGAGCGAGGAGCGTTCCGTTCCGACGGACCCTTCGTGAAGCACTGGTGGGCGTGGTTGCTGGCCGCCGCGGGCTCGTACGGTGTGCTGACGTGGATCTACTCTGCGGCGCCGCAGTCTCCCTGGGCGAAGTACGTCTTCCTGATCGAGGCGGCGCTCGTCGTGCTCGGATGGACCGCCCTCTTCCTCAAGCTCTTCCGGAAGCCGATCCGGATTCTCGATCACCTCGGCCGGTGTAGCTACGGAATGTACCTGCTTCACTACCTCGTCATCATCTGGCTTCAGTACGCCGTCCTGCGAACGGCGTGGAGCGCCGGAGCGAAGTTCGCGTTCGTCTTCGTCGGAGGCGTCGCCCTCTGCTGGGCGGCGACCGCCGCGCTGCGGCGGCTCAAGCTGGTGCGGAAGGTGATCTGAGGGTGCGAAGCACGCGCGGGCTTCGCCCTCGAGGCAGTCACGCAAGGAGAGGGAAGAGCATGAGCAGATCGCGTTGGCTTGTCGCGGGAGCAGCTGTTGTGGCGGGACTCGTCATCCTGACGGGATGCCTTCCCCCGTCGGCGGAGGATCTGGCGGCGATCGTGTACGCGCCCGTCGCAGGAGGCGACTGGGCGGTCTCGACGCCCGAGGCGGAGGGGTTGGATCCGTCGCGGGTCGCCGAGCTGTACTACTACGCGGCGCGGATGGAGACCCTGCGCGGACTCCTCGTCATCGTGAACGGCCGGCTCGTCGCCGAGGGGTACTTCAACGATGGAACGATCGACCAGACCGCGCGCCTGCAGTCGGTGACCAAGAGCTTCACCTCGGCGCTCGTCGGCATCGCGCTCGAGCAGGGGCTCCTGACCGACGTGGACCAGAAGATGCTCGAGTTCTATCCCGAGATCGCCGGCCAGATCACGGACCCGCGCAAGGAGACGATCACGATCCGCCAGCTGATGCAGATGCGCGCAGGGTATCCGTGGGAGGAGACGCATCCCGACCTCTGGGCGGGCCTGCTGTCGGGTCACTACCCGCCGCTGATCGAAGCGTTTCCCCTCATCGCCGATCCGGGGACCGAGTTCCACTACAGCAATCTGACCTCCAACTGGCTCGGGATCATCGTCGATCGGGCGAGCGGCATGAATCTCAATACCTACGCCGAGGAGCACCTGTTCGCGCCGCTCGGGATCGAGCCGGGTGACTGGGGGATGGATGCCGAAGGGCACAACAACGGCTGCGGCGACCTCCACTTGAGGATCCGCGATGCGGCCAAGTTCGGCCTGCTCTACCTCAACGACGGCGAGTACCAGGGCGAGCAGATCATCCCGGCCCAGTGGGTGGACGCGTCGCTTCAGGCGTACACCCAGGACGCCCATCGGGAGATCAGCGGGAAGAAGGTCGGCCGCTACTTCGGCGAGATCGGGTACGGCTACCAGTGGTGGTCGGCCACGATCGGCGATCACCATGTCGACTACGCGGCCGGACACGGCGGCCAGCTGATCGTTCTGCTCGACGCGCTGGACATGGTGATCGTCACGACCGCCTATCCGTTCTGGCTCGAGCACACCGGCGAGTCCTGGAGGAACGAGAAGGCCTGCTACAACCTCGTCGGCCGGTTCATCGAATCGTTGCCGTAGGGTTGCTTGCGGGAAGCGGGTGTTCGGTGAGGTGGCCACTGGATTGCCGGGTCGATTCGCCCTAGGCTGCACTCATGTCGAGCATCGAACGCTCCAGGCCAACAGAGATCGTCGTCGATGATCGAATGCAGCACGACTACCGCTATTGCCTTACGGAGCCGATCGGCGAGTGCTTCCATCCGGAGTTCCGGCCCGAGCTCACACCGCCGGAGATGCTTGCGCTCGG